>Ga0315907_10000041_pt1 | contig 182418 bp, 196 predicted proteins | sample LakEriMetagenome_3_FD_203525 | JGI IMG/M metagenome (GOLD analysis project Ga0315907, IMG submission 203525) | Freshwater fungal communities from buoy surface, Lake Erie, Ohio, United States - Buoy 12 MA123 | ecosystem: Environmental > Aquatic > Freshwater > Lake > Lake biofilm | place: USA...
CTGGCTTTCCCGCATCGAAGTTTCGGCATTCGGCGGGTAGTATCGCAGCAAGTCCGCCCAGCGCCGCATCCTCCGCTACGCAAATGACCGAGACAGAGGCCGCCGCCTCAGACGGAGCAGCATCGGCCGACGACGACACAAGTATCGCGATCGTCGGCACACAATCGGCAGGCAGCACGAGCGTGGCAGGGGCGTTGCTGCGCAGATTGGGGAATCGCGGCGGGCTCGAAGCAGTCTTGTCTATCAGAAAGGCTGCGACTCTTTCGTCCCCAATGGCAGGGGGCACTGGCTTTTCCAGCCCGACCTTGAAGATGTCAGCCAGCCAGGCCTGCATTTGATTTTGCAAGAGCGGTTCGCTGCCATCGCTGGCGTGCAGATCGACTTGGATTGTGCGCAGCAAGGGCGGAACATCGCTCGTGCCGAACGCAAGCCATGCATCCTCGAAGCTACGGGACCGGGCGACAAAGCCATTGGTGAAATGATTTCCGTCAGGGCCCGGCAGCCCTAGTTCTGCATAATGCATCCCGCCCCGGCACAATGATGGAAACGCCAGAACATCACCCCCAACGATTTCCCCGTTTGGTGAGGTAAAGACAAGCAGGAGAGGGTGGAGCGCAGTATACAATTCAAGGTCGATAAAGTCGTGCACTGCGCTGACCAGCCCCTCTCCAACAAGGCGCAGCCCGTCGGCAGCGGTCCATTGCAGCGCCCGGACGACGCGGGGCCTCATTGGGTCACCAGCCCAATGCATTCGCATGGTCAAGTGGCGGACAAACCAGCAATCAGCCAGTCGCGGCAAGGCTTGATCAGCCTGCTGAGCGGCAACCGGCGCTGCCTCTGGTGACAATTCAACAGCTGTGCTCGCAATGCGTGAAAGTCGGTCCAGGGCCTCTTCCAAGACTTGGGCCGAAGCCAGCGAACTGCCAATCACAACGCCGTCAAGCGCCACATGACCGCCTTGCGCGCGTCCAAGTGCGTGACTGCGCCGCCACTGCATCGGCCTCACTGCGGGAGGGGGCAGTTGCAAACAAGGTGCCGGCGGATCAAACTTTTCTGCGCTGCGTCGGACTTGCGGCTGGGCGCCCACTCCGACGGAGCGACCCTCGCCCATCCCATGCTCGATATAATGAAGTAAGGGGTTGGCACCACTGCGGGCGACATCAGGATTGGCCTTGAGATAGCCGCTCGTGCTGAAATCCGGCCCCGGATCACGCGTCTCCAGCCATCCCAACTTGAGATAGTGCATCGCCGGGTCAAACCCGGCCTGCGCTATGTCAGGGTAGGTTTCGAGGTACCAGTCCGGATCGAACAGTTCAGAACCCAAGATTATGGCAATCTCACGCCGTTGCTCGCTCTGCTCAAGCCGTTTTCGGACCCCAGGAACGCGCAGCAGGAGCCGACGCAAACCATGGCCGATATTTCCGGAGATCTGCTTGCTGATCGAGGTTCGCGCGGCCCTAACCGCGGCAAGCTCACGCCGCGCCTCGGCCAGTTCGCCCCGCAATTGTTCGGCATCGGCCTGAGCCCGACGATACTTGCGCTTGAGGATCTTGGCTTCGTCGCCCCTGCCACCCTCTCGCCGCACCTCGGCTAGTTCGTCGCGTAATCGCTCGGCATCGGCCTGGGCGCGTCGATATTTGCGTTTGAGAATCTTGGCTTCGCCGCCCCTGTCACCCGAGAAAACTACGTCATCGGGGGCGGACGCCCGCCGGTTAATGCGCTCAATCGCATCATTCAGTCCGGCAAATTCGGCAGCCTGTCTCGTCGCAAGGCTCTCGACTGCCTGTTCGAGCCGGTCCAGGCGCGCAGCAAGGCCATCTGCCGCCACCACAGATTGCGCCGGCCTGCGGCTGCCCGCCTTTTTTGGCTTTGCGGGAGACATTGCTCAGCAGGCCCTAATCAGGAAGTCACACCGAACTGGTGGGAGCGCCGGCCCATTCTGTTCAACATTCCAACGTTTTTGGAACCGCATCCACCGCTACCAAAATTGTCCTGCATGAGAGTCCCTTGCCAACTCGCGAGGAAGGCGACAAGGGTAATTCGAACTTTTATGAATCCTGCTTTAGAGCGAAATCATCTTTATGCATTTAGTCGGAGCCACGATGACCCCCAGACCCCCAATTAAGGTATTCGTTGGCTATGACAGTCGCGAAGATATTGCGTGGCAGGTCTGCCGCCATTCCCTGTTCAGGCATACTAACCAGCCCTTGCAAGTTGCACCGATCCGGCAATCGGCAGTGCGAGAACTGGGTCTTTACACACGACCAGTTGATGCCATTGCTTCAACTGAATTCTCGCTCACCCGTTTTCTAACGCCCTATCTGGCTGCCCAGGGCGGCTGGGTAATATTCTGCGACTGCGACTTTCTGTTCACTACGGATATCGCCGCGGTGCTAGACGGGCTGGACCCCGCCAAGGCGATCTATGTGGTCCAGCACGACTATGCACCGGCATTCGACATCAAGATGGATGGCCAACGTCAGACGTCCTACCCTCGCAAGAACTGGTCTTCCTTCATGGTCCTGAACTGCGACCATCCTGACGTTAAGGCATTGACGCCGTCTGTCGTGAACAACGCGACCCCTGCATTCCTGCACAGGTTCGAATGGATCGCCGACGACAATGCCATCGGCGCGCTCGATCTCGATTGGAATTTTCTGGAGGGCGAGTATCCGAAACCGGATGTCACGCCGCGCGTTATCCACTTCACCAACGGTGGCCCATGGTTTGATGAATGGTCCAACGTGGATTTTGCGGACCTGTGGCTGGCCGAACGCGCACTTTACGAAGCTGCCCAGGAATCTGCTGTCGCTGCCTGAGCAATGTCGGCGCTGGCTCAGCGCGGCTTGCGAAAGACCTCGCGCCAGAATTTCCGGCCCAGCCCGCGCAGCGCGGCACCGCCGCGAAGCGGTTCAAGCACCGCCGCAAACTCGCGATCCAGCGGGATCCACTCGCGCACAATGAAATGATCTAGCAGGCGCTCTCGCCAGAAATCATCATCCTCAACGATAAGGTGGGCATTCCGCCCGTCGGCGAGGAATTTTTGCGCTTGCCGGGTGGAAATGACCACGAAACACGCCGTGCGCGATAAGGCATAAAGGTGGGCCAGCACATCTGACAGGCAGTCGGGCTCGATATGCTCGAGAACGTCGGTACAAACGACCAGATCAGCCGGGACGGGAGCGCTGTCCTTGCCGGCGATGGCTGGATCATACTCGCGCACAATCGGGCCCAACGCCCGGCCAAGCGATCCCTGGCCACAGCCGTAATCAAGCACCGAGCGGACCTGATAGCGGTCGACCAGAATTCGGACCTGATCGGCCCACTTGTCGCCATGGCGACCATATTTGCCACCTTCGTGCAGCGCGCTGTTCAGCGCGCGATAGGTTTGGGAAATGAGCATCAGGCGGCTGGCCGCTAACCGAGCTGCGGCTGCGCAGCCATTGCACTGTGCACGGCCTCGATGCGCTGGTTGAAGCGATTGTCGCCATTGGCCATCGTCGCCGCCCGAACGAACCACATATAGACCATCGCGCTTTCGCCATAGAAGATCTGGTGCGAAATCAAGCGGGATTCGCCTAGCCACACCTCACCAGGATCAAAGGCGATTCGATGTTTGGGCAGGCTTTCCATCCAGGTGTTGCGCGTTCCGCCCAGGACATCGCCGTTGATGTAGTCTAGCATAAGATTGGGGTCTTTGCCGGCAAAGCGCTCTAGGCGATGCTCGCGGTAAAGGCGCTCCATCATCTCCGGGAAACGAAAACTGGTGTGCCAGATCCGCGGACGCGAATCGAGGTTGGCAAAGATCCGGGCCTGATGGAAATCGTCGTCGATCGAGTGATTATCCCAGTGCAGGTTCTCGAACAGCGTGCGGGTCAGGCGGACGCTCGGAATGAAACGGAACGGATCATAGTCCGGGAAACAAATGCCGAAGATCCGAACGACTTCATCGTGCGCCGACTTGAGCGCACGGGCCACGCGGTCGAAGATCGCACGATCGCCCTTGCACAAGACATCAAAGGTCGCCTGCCGCACCGGCTCGCGGAAGATCAGACGGTCGCCCTTAGTTACGGGTGGTTCGCCCTCGAAAAAAAAGGGCGCCTGCAGCTTCTTGAGTGACTTGCGAACGCGCACGTCTTCCACGCCCTCAGTCGACTTGTGCAAGGCGTCAAGCGCGCCAAAGTCGAAATCGAGGCGGTAGTCCTTCAACAGGATCATCCGCCCCTCCTCGAAGACATCGGCCACGCCGCCTCGCCCTTCAATCTCGGCCAGGGTCATTTCATGGATGTAGTTTTCTACGTCGGGGTGACGTTCGATCTTGGCCATATTCAACTCCTTGGCGGGTCCGCAGGCGCGCCTCAGCGCTCCGGCGCCTCACCCAACATGACCTTATAGAGATAATAGACTTCATCAAAGTCGGTATGCTCCTCGACCTTGCCGTCCCTGAACAACAGGAACCGGTCGCAATTGCCCTTGAGATAGCGATGGCTGTGCGACACGATTAGCATCGCCTTGTCCTTGCGCTTCTCGAACAGTTCGACGCGACATTTGTCGCGGAAAGATTCATCCCCCACCGCAATGACCTCGTCGATCAGATAGCAATCGAAATCGATCGTCATTGAAATGGCGAAGGCCAGCCGCGCACGCATGCCAGATGAATAGATTCCAACGGGCTCGTACAGGAACGAACCCAGCTCGGAAAAGTCTTTCACGAACTGGAGTCGCTCGTGGAAATCGACCCCGTAGATGCGGCAGATGAACCGCAGGTTGTCGGCGCCGGTCATCGTGGTGTGAAAACCGCCCGTGAACGCGAGTGGCCACGAGACCGACATACCGCGCTCCACCGTCCCCGAAGTCGGTGGTTCAGCGCCGCTGATGATCCGCACCAGGGTGGACTTGCCGGCACCATTGCGGCCGAGAATGCCGACGTGTTCACCCGGCTGGATGATCAGGCTGACATTGTCCAGCACTGTCCGTCGTCCAGCATTCGTATCATACTGCTTGGTGACATTCTCAAGCCGGATCACTGTTCACCTGCCTCGAGCCCGATTTGCCGGATCAAGCTCAGCCCGCTTACGGTCAGCAGCATGTTGGCCGCAAGCAGATAACCCAGGTCGTGGTGCGCGACGAACTGCGAGCCGAAATAGCCGTCGCGAATGTATTCAACCGCATGCAACATTGGTAGGTACAAGACGATCTCCTGTACCGACCGTGGCAGTGCATCGACAAGGAACGCCGCGCCCGAAAGCGGGAAGAGGATATAGGACATCGGCGGCCAAAGCTTGTCGACCAGGTCGAACCGTTCCGACAGTCCGCCGAGTGTGAAGGCCAGTCCGACACCAAACCAGGCCAGCATCAACCAGCCCCACAGGACCTGGATCGAATCTTCGGGCGGCAGCAGCAATTCCGCGCCCCACAGAGCCAGACCCAGCAAGACGAAACTGACTGTCGCTGCGGCGAACTCCAGGATCACCCGGGCGATGTAGACATCGAGTATCTTGACCTGGCGGTGGTAAAGCAGGGGCATGTTTGACTTCAGTGCGCCGATGCAACGCCCCGGCATGTTGCGCCACATCAGGATCGAGGAATAACCGGTCAGCGCAAAGGCGGTTATCGGAATCGATGATCCATGGATCTGTCGAGTGGCTGACCAGAGTGCGGTAATCACAAGGGTAAAAAGCATAGGCTCAACAAAAAGCCACAGGAAGCCGATGTTGTTGCGCCCGTAGCGAGTCAGCATTTCGCGCAGCAGCAGCGCGCCAATAACCCGTCGCTGGACCTGCCAGGCCTGCGTCAGACCGCTCGGTGTCTCCGCCGGCGCACTGTCATTGAGCATGTTCTCTCACCCCGGCCAGGAGCAGCGACAGTATTCCCCAAGCCACCAGGCCAAGCGCAAGGGTGGCCAGCACCCCGCGAAGGCGGCGAGGCTCGATCGGCGCATCGGGCAGGTTGGGCTGGACGATCCGCTCGACATAGGCCTGCTTGCGACGCGCCTCGTTACGCGCCTCTTCAAGCGACGCGAAGGCACTCGCCAGCTGCTTGTCGGCAAACTGGGTTTCCAGCAGAAGCCGCTGGTACTGCGCTGCATTTGCAGCCAGCGAGCGGCGATCGCCAACAACCTGACCGAGTTGTTCGGCAATCTCGCGCTGCAGCGCGCCAATCTGCGCTTCGAGTACCGGAATCTGGGGGTTCTTGGGAGTAAATATCTTGAGCTGGTTGAGCTGCGTTCGGGTTGCAATCAGTTCATCCTGCAACTTGGAAACCATTTGCAACTGGACTGTTGCCTGCTCCTGCGGATCGACCACTCCGGACTGGTTGCGGAAAGCAGCCAAGGCAAGAGCGGCGGCGCGCGCCTTCAGCTTGGCGTCCTCCAACTCCACTTCACCAAACCGGATCAAGTCCTGCCGGCCCCGCTCGTTGAGCCGATTGACAGTGGCCTCGGCCAGCTCGAGCAGTTGCTCATTGAACTGCTGGGCCTCGCGCGGGCTGAACGCCCGGAAGCGGAGTGTGGTGATCGAAGAGGTGACATCGAAATCAACGTGCACTTTGCCTAGATAATAATCATACAGGTCCTCAAATGATCCGCTGAAGCCAAGCGGATTAAACCGGTTGAAGAGTGAGATCGAATCCTTCGAATTGGCCTGCACGAAAGCATTGTTGCGGTTGATCGATTGCAACGCATCGCGCGACGTAAGAAATCCCTGCGCAGCGTAGATTTCGTCCCCGGCATTGGCAAAGCCAGCACTCTTGAGGATCACGCCCAGCCCCGATGCAGCGGGCTTTTCAGGGCTGCGGACCACAAACTTCGCTTCGGAAACATAGACGTCGGACGCTATGAAGCCGAAATATGCCATCGCAAGCAGGGTTGGGATCAGCACGGTCAAGGCAAACAACCGGTTAGGCCGGCGGAGTCGGTCGAACTGAAGTTTCGGCATGATCTGGATCGATAATTTCCGCAGCTTGGCCCCTCATGGTGCCATTGGTACCGGCAGATGCGCCAGTCGACGCTGATTTGCAATGTCAAATGGCCGGATCATGGGTTGGGTCCGGCCCGCGCGGAGGGGCATTCAGCGCGAATACACCCTGGGCGGCTCATACGCAGCTGGACACGAGATGATTGTCGGCAGAGGGATTGCAAGATAATGGGCACGCTCATGGTAACAGGATCTGCAATCGTGTCTTCAACACCCAGCTGCCGGACTATCCCTTCAGCGAAGCTCCTGGCTGCAGTCTTGCTGGCCCTGTCGCTTGGTGCCTGCACGTCGCTCGGCGCGTCGGGCCCAAGCACCTCTGCAATCGCCAAAATCGGGTCCGGCAAGGGTCCGGCTTCTTCGCAGGTAGCAGCACCGATCCAGATCGTGGATTTGACCGACGGTATAGCCAGGGGCGTCGCCGGTTCGGAACGCAAAAGCGTATTCTCCGATATCCTAGGTGAAGGCATTCCCGTTGGGACCATCATCGGCCCAGGCGATGTGGTCGACATCGCGGTATGGGAAGCGCCGCCAGCTGCTCTGTTCGGCACAGCTGGTGGGGAGGGCCGGATTGGGTTAAGCGGCCCGTCACGCGCAACTACGCTGCCCGAACAGATGGTCGACAGCCAGGGCCGTATCACTGTTCCTTTCGCCGGTTCGATCGAGGCCGCTGGACGCACCCCGCAGCAAGTTGAGCGCGAGATCGTCGCCCGCCTCGCTCAAAAGGCCCATCTGCCGCAGGTCGTCGTTCGGCTGGTGCGCAATTCGGCAGCAAATGCAACAATTGTCGGGGATGTCTCGGCCAGTATGCGCGTTCCACTTACAGCCAAAGGCGAACGCCTGCTCGACGCCCTGGCCATTGCTGGCGGCACCAAGCAGCCGGTTGGAAAGACCGTGATCCAGATCACCCGCGGCAACCGAATTGTCAGCTTGCCACTGGAACACGTCATCCGCGATCCGCGCCAGAACATCATCCTCCAGCCCGACGATGTCGTCACCGCTCTTTTCCAACCCTACAGCTTCACCTCGCTGGGCGCAGTGGGCAACAGTGCCGAAATTCCCTTCGAGGCGACCGGCATTACGCTGGCTCAGGCCCTGGGCCGGGTCGGCGGCCTGCAGGATAGTCGAGCGAACCCCAAGGGTGTGTTCATCTTCCGGTGGGAGGATCCGGCTGCCTTGCAGGGTGCTGTTCAAGTTGGCGCCCCGACCCGCGCTGATGGTAAGATTCCGGTGATCTATCGCGTAAATCTAGCTGACCCGGCCGCTTTTTTTGTTACGCAGAACTTTCCGGTTCGCAATCAAGATGTACTCTATGTCTCGAATGCGCCCGGCGCGGAACTACAGAAATTCGTCTCGATCCTGTCGCAGACGGCCTTTTCGATCATTGGCATTACGAACGCGGTCAGCGGCAACTAATGCAGGGCCAGTCCCGCCATCAAGCCGCCAGGGTGACGGCTTGAGCGAGCCGTTCCTGCGGGTTCCACCCTTTCCCGGCGCGGCCCGCCCGCAGCTGTCGCAGCCGGGATCCAGCACTTCAAAGGCAGCGGACGTTCGCGCTGCGCTGATCGAGAACCAGGTAGGCGGGTCCTTCTGGGCCAGGCCGGTTCAGATTGCGATTGGCTGTGAACTGATCCTCGTCCCCGACAATTCCGCGCAGCTTGCCGTCATGCTGCGGTCCCTGTCAGAACCGGGGGTGACGATCATCGTGCCGCCCGGCATGCGCGCTCCTGCCGGGTTCGCCGTTCTGCAGGCCCCGTTCGATCCCTGGAGCGTAGCGCAGCAGGGCAGCGCAGTCTGGGCCGGAGCGGACCGCGAACTGGCTACGATCGCCGCCCTGCTGGGCAAGCCGGTGCGGCTGTTCGGCGAGAACAGGCCGCTTCGCAATCAGCCTGACCTGGTGGCCGACCTGCTGCAATCACTGGCCGGCCAGAGCTGGGCCAGCCCCTTCGACGGTGCGCCCTGGGACCTGGCACAGGTCATTACGCAACTGGGCGACTGGCGCCGGCTGATCGCCGGCAATCGTGATCTGGCCGCTGTCTATGGCGTTGCCCGTTGGAAACGCGTGACAGTAGATTCGCTGCTGTGGGATGGAACCGGTGCGGTGCGCCATGCCCGCCGGCTGCCCGCCAGTCTTGCGCCGGGAACGCCAGTGCTGGCCTGGAAATCGCGCACTTCGATTTCGTTGCTGGCGGCACTTGACGCAGCCGGGGCGGCGGTTGCCGAACTGGAGGATGGCTTTATCCGCTCGGTCGGACTCGGCGCGAACTGCGTGCCGCCGCTATCCGTAATCACCGATAGATCAGGGATTTATTTTGATCCCAACGGACCGAGCGATCTTGAGGCACTTCTGGAATGCGGTGAACTGCCCGCCAATTGGGTCGAGCGGGCCAAAGTGCTGCAAACCACACTCGTTCATGCTGGGATAAGCAAGTATGGACAAGAAAAAGTAACGACGCCGATTGCCACAAGTAAGCAGCGGCGCGTACTTGTGACAGGGCAAGTTGAGGACGATCGATCGGTGTTGAGCGGGGGCGCCAATTGCACGAACCTTGAGCTGATCGCCCGCGCGCGCAAGCTCGAACCCGATGCCTGGATTATCTACAAGCCCCATCCCGATGTCGAGGCGGGCCACCGCAAGGGCCATGTGCCAGATGCGGAGGCGCTGCGCTATGCCAATGCCATTGAGCGCAAGGCGCCGATCGCCGCGCTGATCGACCAGGTCGATGCACTTCACGTCATCACTTCGCTCGCCGGGTTCGAAGCCCTGCTGCGCGGCAAGGCGGTGACCACTCATGGCCAGCCGTTCTATGCCGGCTGGGGCCTGACGCGCGATCTTGGCCCGCCAAATTCGCGCCGGACCCGCAAGCGCAGCCTTGACGAACTCGTGGCCGCCACACTGATCGGCTATCCGCGCTATGTCGATCCGGTTACCCGCCTGCCCTGCCCGCCCGAACTGCTGGTTGACCGCATCGCGGGCGGCCAGGCCAGGGTTGGCTCGCTACTGATTACACTGCGTGAATGGCAGGGCCGCCTTCGGCTGCTCTGGCAAGGTTTGACGGGAGGGCGGCGATGAGCGCGCTGTGGAACTCGCGCCGCGAATTCCTGTTCCTGCAGGGACCGCCCGGGCCGTTCTTCCGCGAACTGGGCGCGGCCCTAGCCGAGCACGGCTGCGGTGTGCACCGGATCAACCTGTCCGGCGGCGATCGCTACGACTGGCCGGAGAGCGCGACCAATTACCGCGGGCGGATGCGGAACTGGCCGATGTTCCTTGACCGCTACCTCCGCGCCCATGGCATTACCGACCTGGTCCTGTTCGGCGATTGCCGCCCGATGCACCAGGCCGCGCTGCGCATGGCCCAGCTGCGGGGTGTTCACATCCACGTCTACGAAGAAGGCTATATCCGGCCGGACTGGATGACGCTGGAGCGCGACGGGGTGAATGGTCACTCACCAATGGAGCGCGACCCGGCCGTGATCCTCGCCGAAGCGCGCAGCCTGCCACCGATCCCGCAGCTGCCGTCGATCACGGCCGAGTTCAAGCGTCGCGCGCGCGATTCCTATTGGCACTACCACCATGTCGTGACCGGCCGTCTCCTGTTCCCGTTCTACCGCACGCATCGGCAGGGCTCGATCATCATGGACGGCATTGGCTGGCTCTGGCGGCTGTCGCTGCGTGGGCGGCGGCAACGCCAGGCCCTGGAAGCGCTGGCAGCAATCGCCGGACGCGACTTCTTTGTCTTCCCGTTGCAGCTGACTGGTGACTACCAGATCCGCCACCATTCCCCCTTCGGCTCGATGCATGTCGCCGTGGACTATGTGCTGGACAGCTTCGCCCGGTTCGCCCCGCCGGAAACGGTATTGCTGGTCAAGGAGCACCCGCTCGACAGCGGCTATACCAATTGGCGCGCCCTGCTGATGGCCAAGGCTCGGCGGCTGGGCATTCACGGCCGCATCTTCCATATCGACGGGGGTGAGCTCAACGATCTCTCGGCCGCAGCGAAGGGCATGGTCTGTGTCAACAGCACATCGGCCACTCTGGCGCTCGAGGCGGGCACGCCGGTGGCGGTGCTGGGCGATGCGATCTACGACATCAAGGGGATCACCCACAGCGGTGGGCTGGACAGCTTCTGGGCCCGTCCGACCCCGCCCAACGCCGAGCTTTACGCGGCATTCAAGCGCGTGCTGCATGCCAAGTGCCTGGTGCGCGGCGGCCTTGCCAGTGCCTCGGCCACGGCGATCCTGGTTCGCAACAGCGTGGCGCGATTGCTCGCCGACGATCAGCCGCCGATTCGCCAGACCGAGCCAGCGCGGATCGTCCGCGCAGTCAGCTAGACCGCGGCCCTAAACCTGCCCATGCAGCAACGCGATCTCCTGCTTGATGTCACGCGGCTTGTCTGGCGCGTCTGGTCTGGGCGCCTGCCGACCGGGATCGACCGGGTCTGTCTGGCCTATCTCGATCACTATGCACCGCGTTCGCTCGCCGTGATCCAGCGCAAGGAACTCCGCCTGGTCCTCTCGGTGCGGCACAGCGACCAGTTGTTCGCCCTGCTCCGCGCCGGCGGTCCGGGCTTCCGGCGGCGGCTGACGGCGCTGCTGGCGGCCGCGGCGCTGTCGCGCGGGCCGCGTGGCTCGACCCGGGGTTGGACCTATCTCAACATCGGCCACACCGGGCTGGATTCGCCTGGCCTGGCCGGCTGGCTGGCCGAACAGCACTGGAAGCCGGTCTATCTGGTCCATGACCTGATCCCGATCAGCCATCCGGAATTCTGTCGCCCCGGCGAAGCCCGGCGCCATCGCCAACGAATGCGCACCGTACTGGATAGCGCTGCCGGGGTGATCGCCAATTCGGCCCAGACCCGCGATGCACTGGCCGGGTTCGCCATGCGCGAACATCGCCCCACTCCACCATTCGAGGTTGCCTGGCTGGCCTCGCCCGACCTGGTGGAACCAGCCAACGTGCCCCCGCCCAGCCGGCCGACCTTCGTGATGATCGGCACGATCGAGGGGCGCAAGAACCACCTGCTGCTGCTGCACATCTGGGAGAAGCTGGCCCGGGAACTTGGCCCGGCCACGCCAAAGCTGGTGCTGATCGGCCAGCGCGGCTGGGAAGCCGACGAGGTGTTTGCCCTGCTGGACCGCTCCCCCCGACTCAAAGGCTATGTTCGCGAACTGGGCCGCTGCGATGATGCCACCATGCTGGGCTGGCTCGACCAGGCCCGAGCACTCTTGATGCCCAGCTTTATCGAAGGCTTCGGCATTCCGGTGATCGAGGCGCTGCAGCGCGGCGTGCCGGTGATCGCCAGCGACCTGCCCGTCTTTCGCGAGATTGCCGGCGAGATCCCGCTCTATCTCGATCCGCTCGACGGCCAGGGCTGGGAAGCGGCGATCCGCGCCTATTGCGGCGATGCACCCGACCGAGAGCGCCAGCTGGCCGCCATGCCATCGTTCCATGCCCCCAGCTGGGACGATCACTTCGCCAAGGTCGACGGCTGGCTCGCAAGCCTCTAGACAGGCGGCATGAGCGAGCCGCTACCCTTTCATTCGATCCATCGCCACGGTCTTGTCCGACTGGCGGCGGCAACCCCTGCGGTCTTCGTCGCCGATCCCGCCGCCAATGCCCGCGCCGTGCTCGAGCTGGCGCAGCAGGCCGAGCAAGCAGGCGTCGACCTGGTGGTGTTCCCGGAGCTATGCCTCACGGCCTATGCGATCGACGATCTGCTGACCCAGCAGGCGCTGCTCGACTCGGCCCGCACAGCATTGACCAACATCGTTACCGCCAGCGAGCGGATGCGGGCGGTGCTGGTCGTTGGCCTGCCGCTGGTTCGCAACGGGCGGCTTTACAACTGTGCTGCGGCGGTCACGCAGGGGCGCGTACTGGGTGTCGTGCCCAAGAGCTTTCTGCCCAATTACCGTGAGTATTACGAGAAGCGCTGGTTTGCCCAGGGTGTCGGCATCACTGGCGAGACGATCGAGCTGGGCGGCGTGGAAGTGCCGTTCGGCACAGACCTACTGTTCCGAGCCGCCAACCTGCCTGACTTCACCTTTCACCTCGAAATCTGCGAAGACATGTGGGTGCCGCAGCCGCCCTCGATCCGTGGCGCGCTGGCCGGAGCGACGGTGCTCTGCAACCTCTCGGCCTCCAACATCACCGTTGGCAAGGCTGATGAGCGCACCACGCTCTGTGCCGCCCAGTCGACGCGCTGCGCTGCGGCCTATGTCTATGCCGCCGCCGGTGCGGGCGAGAGCACGACCGACCTCGCCTGGGACGGTCAGGGTTCAATCTTCGAGCTGGGCGAGGAATTGGCCCGGTCGGAACGGTTCAGCCGCAGCCCGCAGCTGGCCATAGCCGATGTCGACGTGCAGCGGCTGCGGCTGGAGCGGATGCGGACCGGCTCGTTCAACGATGCCGCCGTCGCCGCCGGCCACCCGGAGCGCGATTTCCGCCGGATCGACTTTACCCTGCCGCTGCATGAAAAGGATGTCGGGTTGCGCCGCGCGCTGAGGCGCTTCCCCTATGTCCCGCACCGCGCCGAGCGGCTGGCGCAGGACTGCTACGAAGCCTTCAACATCCAGGTCGAGGGGCTGATCCGGCGCATGGAAGCGACCAAGGCGAAGTGCCTGGTGATCGGCATTTCGGGCGGGCTCGATTCGACCCATGCCCTGATCGTCGCGGCCAAGGCCTGCGACCGGCTCGGCCTGCCGCGCACCGCGATTCGTGGCTATACGATGCCCAGCTTTGCAACCAGCGAGGGCACCAAGGCCAACGCCTGGAAGCTGATGGAGGCACTGGGGATCACGGCTGACGAGATCGATATCCGTCCGGCCGCCGAACAGCTGCTGAAAGACATGGACCACCCCTATTCGCGCGGCGAGAAGGTCTATGACGTGACCTTCGAGAACGTCCAGGCCGGCCTGCGAACCGATTACCTGTTCCGTCTGGCCAACCATCACCACGGCTTCGTAGTGGGGACGGGCGACCTGTCCGAACTGGCGCTTGGCTGGTGCACATATGGCGTCGGCGATCACATGAGCCACTATGCCGTCAACTGCGGCGTGCCCAAGACGCTGATCCAGTACCTGATCCGCTGGTCGGTGGAGAGCGAGCAGTTCGACGCCGCGACCGATGCCGTGCTGACGGCGATCCTGGATCAGGAGATCTCGCCCGAGCTGGTGCCGCCCGATGCCGGCGGCGCGATCCAGAGCACCGAGGCCGCGGTCGGCCCCTATGCGCTCAACGATTTCTTCCTCTACTACACGCTGCGCCAGGCACTTGGTCCGGCGAAGATCGCCTTTCTGGCCTGGCATGCCTGGCGCAAGGACGGCACCGGCCGCTGGCCCTTTGGCTTCCCGGAAGAGCGCAAGGAAGATTATGCGCTGGCCGAGATCCGGAAGTGGTTGGAGAACTTCGTGCGGCGGTTCTTCGCCACCAGCCAGTTCAAGCGCAGCGCGATCCCCAACGGACCCAAGGTTTCATCCGGCGGCAGCCTGAGCCCGCGCGGCGACTGGCGCGCGCCGAGCGATGGCTTGGCCGATGTCTGGCTGGCAGAAGTGGCGCAGGTGCCGCGCAAGTAGTGCGGCTTCAGTTGCCGCCTTCGGGTTTCTTGTCAGCTTGCGCCTTGGCTGCGGCTTCCGCCTCTGCCTTCTGGCGCGCTTCCATCTGGTCCTCGAGCTTCTCGACGTCGGTCTGGGTCTTGGCCGCGTCCTGGTCGATCGTCGACAGGCGCTTGGCCCGCTCATCGGCGATCAACTGGCCGAACCGGACCGATTCGTCGCTCTGCTTCTCGGCATAGGCCGCGTCGATCAGCCTGCTCGAGCAACCAGTCCAGCCGCCAGCGCCGACGGGCGAGCAGCTCATCGTCCCGGTCTTGTTGACCCGTTCATAGGCCAGGACCTTGTTGTTCCAGGCCTCGTTCTGCGGCGAGCTCGACTGGCGCAGGATCTGCGGAATGCGGAAGCGCTCGGCTTCGGCCTTGCGCGCGCAGACTGTAATCGTGTCATCGGCCGAAACCGGGCACTCATCGTTGCCATAGATGATCAGCTGGTTGACCTTCGGCTCGGGCGCATCCTGGGCCAGGGCGGGTGCGGCAAAGGCCAGCAGGGGGGCGGCAATCAGCAGGCGGCGCATGGGTAATCTCCTTGGCGCGGTAGTCCCGGTATAGGGACCTTGGGCGCTGAATGACAGCTTAAGCGGGGCAATTCCTTGCGCCCGGTCAAGTCGGGCCGTCAGATTCGTTCGGACAGGCGGATCGCCAGGCGGCAGCCCAGCCTGATTGCGCCGGACAGCAGCGGATAGGCCGGGGCCTGCTCCGCCCCGGCGGCAATCGCCGCATCGTGGTGCGCGCGTTCGTCATCGCGGAACTCGCGGATCATTCCGGCAAGTTCGGGGTCCTTGTCGCCCAACTCCTCGAGCTGCTGGGTATAGTGCCGGTCGATCTCGGTTTCGATCGCCGCGGTGCAGGCCATCGCCGCTTTGGGCCCGATCAGCGCAGTCGCCGCGCCCAGCGCAAAGCCGGCAACGTTCCAGACTGGCTGCAATGCCGTGGGACGCACGCCGCGCCGGGCGATCAGCGCATCGAACTTGGCCCGGTGAACGGCTTCCTGCTCGGCCATATGGGCGATCTCGCCCGCGTGCGGCGCACGATCGCCCATCACCGCCAATTGCCCGGCATAGATCCGCGTTGCGCCATATTCGCCGGCCTGATCGACGCGCAGCATGCGTGCAGTATCGGTCATGCCTTGGTTCCTTCGCGGCGCAGCAGGATGAAGATTGCCAGGGCACCGGCAGTGGAAATCAGGAAATTGAAGCCAGCTAGCGAAATCCCCAGCAGGGTCCATGGCGCAACATCGCAGCGCACGATCGGCGCATCGAGAATCGCCGCGAGCGGGTCGCCGCCGCTTTGCGCGACCGTGGCGCAGCCGGTGATCCCTTCCCACCAGCCATATTCAACCCCGGCATGGAAGGCGCCGATCAGCCCGGAAACCAGGATTGCTAGGCCCGCCAGCAGCGGCCACAGCTTTTGTCGTGGCTGGAGCAGCCCAATCGCAGCCAGCACCAGCGCGGCAAAGTGCGGATAGCGCTGCCACCAGCACATTTCGCAAGGATAGAGCCCGAAGCCATATTGCGAGATATAGGCCCCGCCCAGCAGTGCCCCTGGCACCGCCAGTGCCAGCACCCGCGCCGAAATCGCCATGTGCCTACTTCCCCTTCAGCGCCAAAGCCGCCCGGCCGCCGCGGCGCAGGGTTTCCAGCGCATAGTGCAGCTGGAAGTCGGTGATGCCCTTGGCCTTCAGCTCTTCAGGGGTGGCCTTGAACCGCGGATCATCCTGCCGGTCAGCCTCAAGCTGCTTGTCGGCCACGCCCAGTTCGTTGACGAGGTGGCGGCGCAGGTCGCTTTCTCGCATGGTCAGCTCGGCACGGCGGCGCGCATCCGGATCGGACAGCTGCGGCACGCGGATATCGGGCTCGATCCCGCCTTCCTGCACCGACTTGCCCGCAGGCGTGTAGTAACGCGCCGTGGTGAGCTTGATCGCGCGGGTCTTGTCGAGCTCGAACAGCGACTGGACGCTGCCCTTGCCAAAGCTGCGTTCACCCATGACCAGCGCCCGCTTGTGGTCCTGAAGGGCCCCGGCGACAATCTCGGAGGCCGAGGCCGAGCCGGCATCGATCAGGACGATTACCGGCAAGCCCTTGGCGGCATCGCCCGGGATCATCTCTTCGGCCCGGTAAAACTCGTTGTCTCGCGGATTGCGGCCGCGCTGCGAAACGATATCGCCCTTGGTCAGGAACAGGTCGGACAGCGCCACTGCCTCGTCCAGCGAGCCGCCGGGGTTCTGCCGCAGGTCAAGCACCAGCCCGGTCAGCTTGCCGCCGGCCTGCTTCTTCAGGTCCGCAATCGCCGCCCCGACATCGACCCCGACATCGCGCGAGAATTCGTTGACCGAGACAACGCCAACGTCCTTTTCAAGCTTCCACGTGACCGGCTCCAGGTCGATCACCCCGCGGGTGACCGTAACATCGAAAGTGTCCTTGCGACCTTCGCGGAACAGGGTCAGCCGGATCGGCGTGCCAGCCTCGCCGCGCATTTTCGCCACGGCATCGTCGAGCTCGATCCCGTAGATCAGCTTGCCGTCGAGATGCGTGATGTAATCGCCCGCCTTGACCCCGGCCTTGTCCGCCGGGCTGCCCTTCATCGGCGCGATGACGCGGACCGCGCCATCATCCATACCGACGCTGAGGCCTAGGCCGGAATAATTACCGTCGATCATATTGGTCAGGCGCTGGAACGAGGCGCCTTCGACATAGCTGGAATGCGGATCGAGCGCGGTCAGCATCCCGTTGATCGCGCCGGCGATCAGCTTGTCGTCATCGACCGATTCGACATACTGCGCCTTGACGATCTGGTAGACCGTGAAGAGCCGGTTGAACTGGGCATTCGAGCGCCCTTCGACCGCGGCAAGCCCGGCCGTCGTCGCCGGCAACAGGGCAACGGCGCTGACCAGCAGCGAAGCGCGGACAAGGTTGGCAAGCTTCATTCGGTTCACGGCCTTTCGCCTGTGGTTGACCTGCAATCTATCCGCTGGCGCGCCTTAACGCCAGATGGCCCGATGTCCGGGACCGTACCAAATCGACTAACGACCTAGCTGGTCAAGCGGATTGACCGGCTGGCCATCCTTGCGCAGCTCCAGCGTGACCAGCGGCTGGCCCGGCCCGGTAATCCCCAGTGGCGAGCCACCGACCAGGCGGTCACCCACTGCGGCATCAAGCGTGGATAGGCCGGTGATGAGCGATGTCCAGCCGCCGGCATGTTCGATGATCACGATCTGGCCATAGCCCCGGTAAGGCCCGGCAAAAACCACCCGCCCAGCCGCGGGAGCGACGATCTGGGCCGCAGGACGCGCCAGCAAGGTGATCCCGCGCGAGCGCGGCTGCCCCGATCGCTCGGTCCCGAACCCCGCCACGACCTGGCCTGCCAGCGGCAAGGCAAAGCCCGGCAGCCGTGCAGTCGAGGTCGCGATCGCCTGGGCATCGGTCGCGACCACCGCGGCGCCCGGAACGGCGGGACGCAGGATTGGCCCAGGCAAGGCTGCCAAGGCGGCACGGCGGCGGCTGGCTTCATCCAGCTGCCCGACCAGGCCATTGAGATCGCGCGCCTGTTCGGCCAGCGCAAGGGCGCGATCAGCCTCACGGGCGGCCAGCCCACCGGCAGCGCGCGCCTCCAGCCGCTGACGGCTCTCGAGCGCAGCCAATGCCTGTCGCCGCGCGGCCAGATCGCGCTGGGCCTGGCGCAGGCTAGCGGCATTGGCCCGTGCCTGATCCTGCAGCGCCCGGCTGCGGTTGAGTTCGGCCCGCAGATCGGCCGTGCGCCGCTGCACCTCGGGCAACATCGCTTCCAGCGCGGCGCGCAGATAAACCGTTTCGTGGAGCGAGCCAGGCCGCAGCAGCGCAAAGGCGGCAGGGCGGCGCGCGAGCCGCTGGAGGGCGGCGGTCAGCTGGACCAGCGGTTGCTGGCGCTGGGCCAGCCGGGCGCGCAGCTGCGCCCGTTCGCGCTCGATCAACGCGGCGCGGGCCTCATTGGCGGCAATCCCGGCTTCGGCCTGCTGGATTCGCGCAGCGATGCCGGCGGCTTCGCGGGCAGTCTTCTCAACCGCGGCGTTGGCGCTGCTAGCCTGGGCCTCCAGCTCGGTGGCACGGCGGCCAGCGGCGGCCCCCGCAGCCTGAGCTTCGGCAATGGCGCGGCGCAATTGATTGGGGTCGGTCGGGGCCGGCGGCGCCTGCGCCGCAGCTCCGCCCAGCGCGACAAGCGCGAGCAGCGGGGTCAGACGCAGGAAGGCGGCGGGCGGCATCGCGCGCCTTATCCCGAACGGTGATAGGGATGACCAGCCAGAATGCTGGTTGCGCGCCACAATTGTTCGGCCAGCATGGCCCGGACCAGCAGGTGCGGCCAGGTCATCGGCCCGAAACCAAGCAGCAGGTCGGCCCTGGTTCGCGCCGCTTCGCCGTGGCCATCGGCCGCACCGATCAGGAACCGCGCTTCGCGCACGCCCTCGTCGCGCCAGCGGCCCAGCAGGGCGGCAAAGTCTTCGGAGGACAGTTGCTTGCCGCGCTCATCAAGCAGGACTTCGCGCGCGGGGGTCAGCGGGGCCGGAACCGTGCCCCCCGTATCGGGCAGTTCGGTCTGGACCACCGGCCAGATGATCCGCTTCATATAGCGGGCGACGAGTTCGGCCTCGGGCGAGCGGGCGATCTTGCCGCGGGCAATCACGTGCAGCCGCATGGCGGGTCGATCAGGGCAGGTGGATCAGGCCGCGCCCGAATCCCCGAAGGCCCACATCCGCTCAAGGTTGTAGAAGCTGCGAACTTCCGGACGGAACAGGTGGACCACGATGTCGCCTGCGTCGATCAGCACCCAGTCAGCCGCCGGGAGGCCTTCGATCCGGACATGGCCGAAGCCGCCCTGCTTGATCCGTTCGGCCAGCTTCTGTGCCATCGCCGCGACCTGGCGGGTCGAACGGCCGCTGGCGATCACCATGTGATCGGCAATCGAGCTTTTGCCTTCGAGCGGGATCGAGACGATCTCCTGCGCCTGGTCATCGTCAAGCGACTGGAGCACCAGCGCGTGAAGCGAACCGGGTTCGGATTGGGGCAGCGGGGTGGGCGTTCCGGCAGCGGCCGGCGCGTTCGTGGCAGGTGTCATTGAGGGGGCGAGTGCTCCTTGGGGCGGGCGGCGCGCAGCGGCGCAGGAAAAAAGCCCTGCCCGTTCACGGCGTGTCGGATTTGACCGGATGGTGCGTCAGCGGATCCCGGACCGTCCGGCCAGCATAACGCCGGGCCCAGTCTGGATCAGCGCGGCGAATGGCAGTCGCCGAGCGCGGATCGGGATCGAATCGCAAATGTATCAGCGCGGGTGCGCTCCATCCTGCCCGGTGTTTCAGACTGGCTGCGGACCGCCGGTATCGGCCGAGCCATGCCGCAGCGGGGCTCGCCGCAGCAAGGCCATCATAGCCGGGCCGGGCAATAACCGCAATCGGCGTGGTGCGGGCGATGCGGCGCCAGTCGCGCCAGCGGTGCAGCTGGGCCAGATTGTCGCTGCCCATCAGCCAGACAAAGTCCACATCAGGATAGCGGCGGCGCAGTGCGCGCAGGGTGTCGACCGTGTAAACCGTGCCTAGCTCGCGCTCGATCGTGGTCGGCACGATCGGCGCACGGCGCGCCATGTGCAGTGCCGAGCCAAGCCGGGCCGAGAGCGATGCCATGCCCGCCTTCGGCTTGAGCGGATTACCAGGCGAGACCAGCCACCAGACCGCATCGAGCCCCAGGGCATCACGCGCAAAGAGGCTGATCCGCCGGTGCCCGCCGTGGGCCGGGTTGAAGCTGCCACCCAGCAGCCCGACGCGCGGTTTTCCGCGGTTCAGGGCCGGACCTGCCCGGTGCCGCGCACCAGCCACTTGTAAGTCGTGAGACCTTCCAGCGCGACCGGCCCGCGGGCGTGGAGCCGCCCGGTGGCAATGCCGATCTCGGCCCCAAGACCAAACTCGCCGCCATCGGCGAACTGGCTGGAGGCATTGTGCATGACGATGGCGATGTCGACTTCGGCGAGGAAGCGTTCGGCCACGACCGTGTCCTCGGTGACGATCGCATCGGTGTGGTGCGAACCGTGGGCGGCGATATGCGCCAGGGCCGCATCAAGCCCGTCCACCACCGCGACCGAGAGGATCGCTTCAAGGTATTCGGTGTCCCAATCGGCATCGCTTGCCGGGACGATCCGCGGGTCAAGCGCGCAGGCCCGGGCATCGCCGCGCAGTTCGCAGCCGGCATCGAGCAGCGCGGCAACCAGACTGGCCGATTCGGGGTAGAGCGCATCGATCAGCAGCGTCTCCATCGCTCCGCAAACCCCGGTGCGGCGCAGCTTGGCATTGACCGCGATAGCCTGCGCCTTGGCCGGATCGGCAGCAGCGTGGACATAGGTGTGGTTGATCCCGTCGAGGTGCGCGAGCACCGGCACGCGGGCATCGGCCTGGACCCGCGCCACCAGGCTCTTGCCCCCGCGCGGCACGATCATGTCAATCAGCCCGGCGGCGGTCAGCATGGCGCCAACCACGGCCCGGTCCTGGTTGGGAACCAGTTGCACCGCTGCGGCTGGAACTCCCGCCTCGACCAGTCCTGCAACCATCGCCGCATGGATTGCCCGGTTGGAATGAACCGCCTCGCTCCCCCCGCGCAGCAGCACCGCATTGCCTGATGCCAGGCCCAGCGCAGCAGCATCGGCAGTCACATTGGGGCGGCTCTCGTAGATGATCCCGATCAGCCCGATCGGCACCCTGACTCGCGACAGGACCAGGCCATTGGGCCGCTCGGTCCGGTCGATCTCCTGCCCGACCGGATCGGGCAGTTCGGCGACGGCGGCAACGGCATCGGCGATTCCCGCCAGGCGCCCGGGATCAAGCCGCAGCCGATCAAGCATGGCACCGCTGAGGCCGCGCTCGGCCCCGGCGGCCATATCCCGTGCATTGGCTTCAAGAATCGCGGATTCCTGCGCCCGCAGCGCCTTGGCGGCAGCGCACAGCGCGGCCTTGCGCTGGGCCGAGCCAAGCTGCGCCAATTGCGTCTGGGCGGCACGCCCGGCCCGGGCCAGAGCGGTTACCAGCGAATCGTGATCGCCATCGAAAGAGGGGGCAGGAACGGTCATTTCTGCGGCTGCGCCTATCACTTGGTAAACGGTTCCCGCAACCCAATCGACTCGTCGTGTGAGTCTTTCGATTCAACGACAACCGTTTGCGGAAGATTCGCCTCGCCGCAGCGAAGCTGCTAGCGGGCCGCATCGGAAGTCAAAAGGGCTCGGGGTCGTCTTGCAAAATCTGACCGCTGGCGGGTTAAGGGACCGCCTGCGGAGCTGGTTCCCGGATCGCGAATTTTTCATGCGATCGCAGGGGCAGGTCCGTTTCATCAAGGTTTCTGCCAAGGTGCAGATGGTGGGTGCCGCCATCATCGCCGCGCTGCTGCTTGCCTGGCTGGTCTCGATGGCTGGCATGGCAGTTTCCCAGTACATGTCCACGCGTGACCGCCTGGCCCTGCTCAATCGCGAAGCCAAGGTGGCGACTGCCGAAAGTCGCGTCGCCGAATACCGCGATGACCTGAAAAGCGTCGCCGAAGACCTGACCCGGCGCCAGGACGCGCTTGAAAAGATGACCGACGTGCTGCCGGACGACATCAAGGATGCCGATACGGTGAGCGATTCGACCGGCGAGGCCGCCAAAACGGTCGACAAGGTCAGCGCCGCGCTGCCCGAAGCCGTCGGTCTCGCAAAGATCGAAGCCCGCCAGCTCGCGCTGGTTGAGCGGCTGACCCGTTTTGCCGATCGGCGTTCCGCCGTTGCCGCCGAGCGCATTCGCGCGTTGGGGCTCAATCCCGATGCCATGGTTGCCCGGCTCAACGATCGTTCGGCTCAGGGTGGTCCGCTGATCGAGCTGTTTGGTCCCAAGAAGCGCGCGATCGATCCGCGGTTCGAGCGGCTTGGCCTCAGTCTGGCGCGGATGGATGCGCTGGAGCGCGGCCTGGCCGGCATCCCGCAGCATACGCCGGCCAACATCGCCTTTATCTCGTCGGGCTTCGGCTACCGCGCCGATCCGTTCACCGGCGGCGCTGCCTTCCATGCCGGGCTCGATTTCAAGGGTCCGATCGGCGCGCCGATCTATTCGGCCGCAGCAGGGCGGGTGAGCTTCGTCGGTGTCCAGCAGGGCTATGGCAACACGGTTGAGATTGACCATGGTAACGGGCTGATGACGCGGTATGCTCACATGTCGGGCTTCCGGGCGCGAGTCGGTCAGCGGGTGGAAGCCGGGCAAGTGATCGGCCTGATCGGTAACACCGGGCGGTCGACGGGTCCGCACCTGCATTTCGAAGTCCGGATCAACGACCGGGCAGTCAATCCCCGGCCATTCCTTGAGGCGGCGGCAAATGTTCAACAAGAAGGCGGCCGCAGCGCCGCATCCAACGGGCAGTAACACCATGCGCGGATCGACCTTCTCGGTCCTTGGGGCCGATATGGCGATCAAGGGCAATGTCACGGCTTCGACTGACCTACACATCGATGGCAAGGTCGAGGGTGATGTCACCTGCAGCTCGCTCGTCCAGGGCGAAACCGGCGAGATCGTCGGCGCGGTCAAGGCAGAGAGTGCTCGGCTCTCGGGCATCGTCCGTGGTTCGATCTCGGCCCGCGAACTGGTGATTCTCAAGAGCGCGCGGATCCACGGCGACGTGCATTACGATGCGCTGACGATCGAGCAGGGCGCCCAGGTCGATGGCCGGTTCGCCCCGCGCGGTGTTGGCCAGCCCGAAGACAGCCCGGCTGAGAGTGTTGAAAAGCTGCTGACCCTGGCGGGTTAAGGCGTCGGTTACGTCAGGCCGACTTCGGCGCGCAGCGCCTTGCGGTCGAGCTTGCCGATCATCGTCTTGGGCAGGCTTTCACGGATCACCACCTGATCAACCCGCTCGTGCTTGCCGAGTTGGGTGTTGAGCCACTTGGCCAGTGCTTTGCCGGTTTCAACGGCGCCTTCCTGCATGGTCACATAAGCACGCGGTGCTTCGCCGCGATAGGCATCGGGCACGCCGATCACCAACGCCTCCTTGACCGCTGGATGGCGGAGCAGCACGGCTTCGACTTCGCTGGGGAAGACCTTGAAGCCGCCGACCGCGATCATGTCCTTGATCCGGTCGACAATCCGCAGATAGCCGCCCTCTTCCAACACGGCGACATCGCCGGTGCGCAGCCAGCGTCCGTCGGGCCGCTCGGCAAAGGCGGCCAGGGCGGCCTCGGGCCGGCGCCAATAGCCGCGCATGACTTGCGGGCCCTGGATCGCCAGTTCGCCCGGCTCTCCGTCAGACGCATCCTGCGTTGGATCTTCTTTATCGAGCAGACGGATGCGGGTACCGGGGATCGGCTGACCGATCGTGCCGGGACGCTCCTCGCCCTCATAGGGATTGGCCGTTGCCACCCCGGCGGTTTCGGTCAGGCCATAACCTTCGATCAGCCGCGCACCAGTGGTGGCCTCGAACCGCTGCTTGAGTGGCTGCGGCAAGGGCGCCCCGCCCGAGATACAAACCCTGAGCGAGCTGAAATCGGTCTTGCTGCAATCCGGATGATCCAGCAGCGCCTGGTACATGGTCGGCACGCCCGGGATCGCCGTGGCCTTGACCCGGGCCAGGGTCTTCAGCGCCTGCCCGGCGTCGAAACGCGGCAGCATTGCAATGCAGCCGCCGTGCGCCACGGTGCGGTTGAGCACGCAGATATTCGCGAAGACGTGGAACATCGGCAGCACGCCGACGATCATGTCGCGTTCGTCCTCGCGCGGGTCGATCGCCTCGACCTGACGGGTGTTGGCAGTGATGTTCTGGTGCGTCAGCATCGCCCCCTTGGGCGTGCCGGTAGTGCCGCCGGTATATTGCAGCAGGGCGAGGTCTTCCTCTGGATCAAGGGTAACCGGTGTAGGCACCGCATCGACCAGCAGATCATCCCAGCGCAGCGCCTGGTCAGGGACCGGGCTTAGTGACTTGCGGGCCAGCAGCCGCATGGCCAGGCCCTTGATCCAGGGCAGCTGACTGGCCAGCGAACCGACAACCAGCCATTCAAGCGCCGACTGCTCCTTCACCGCCTGGGCTGTTGGCAACAGCGCAGAGGAATCGACCGTCACCAGCAGCCGCGTCCCCGAATCCGCGACCTGCGCCGCGAGTTCGGCGGGAGTGTAGAGCGGCGAGAAATTGACCACCGTCGCCCCGGCCAGCATCGCGCCGTAATAGGCCGAGATGTAGATTGGCACGTTAGGCAGGAACAGTCCGACCCGGTCACCCTTGACGATCCCAAGCTGCTGGAGCCCCGCAGCGAAGGCCCGCGCCTCCTGGGCTAATTCGGCATAGCTGAAGCGGCGCCCCATGAAGTCGACCAACGGCCGATCTCCAAAGCGCGCCACGCTGTCCGCGAACATCTCCGGCACTGTCAGCGGCGCAAAGGTGGTGTCCCAAGGCGTCGGGTGCGCATAATGCGCTTGCCACGGCTGAACGGGCGTAGCGGCTGGCGTGCTGACACTCATGTCAGCTTAAGTGGCGCGACAAGCGGTTTCGCGCAAGCGACAGTCTGGCCTAGGCCGTGGAATTAGCCTTCGTCGGTCGCTTCGGCCGCACGCTTGGCCTCCAGCCATGCGGCTGCCTCAGCTTCCTGGGCGGCTTCCGAGGCGGCCTTGGTCTGGGCCTCACGCTCAGCCCGCAGTTCCTCGATCAGGGCTTCGCGGTCATCACCGAGGCGCAGATCATCGCCAGCCTGATCGAGCAGGCCGGCCTTCTTGGCCGCCTTGGCCACAATCGCATCGAGTTCGCGCTGGCTGCACAGGCCCAGGGTCACCGGATCCTTCGGCTGAATGTTGGCAATGTTCCAGTGGCTGCGATCGCGGATCGCGGCGATGGTATTGCGGGTCGTGCCGATCAGCTTGCCGATCTGCGCGTCCGAGATTTCAGGGTGGTTGCGCAGGATCCAGGCGATGCCGTCCGGCTTGTCCTGGCGCTTTGACACCGGGGTATAGCGCGGACCCTTGGTGCGGCTGACCTGGGCCGGGGCCTTTTGCATGACCAGCGAATAGGACGGATCGTTCTGACCCTTCTCGATTTCAGCCATGGTCAGTTCGCCCGAGCGCACCGGATCGCGGCCGGTATACTTGCTGCTGGCCAGATCATCGGCCATCGCGTTCACTTCAAGGATGTGCAGCCCGCAGAATTCGGCGATCTGTTCGAACGACAGGGCAGTGTTGTCGACCAGCCACGAAGCAGTGGCATGCGGCATCAGCGGGGTGGGCTGGGTCACGGGAAATTCTCCGCCAGAAATCGAGTTCAAAATAATAGGGCCGCCCCTTACCGGAGCGGCCGTTCGGCGGGTCATCTAGGTGATAACGGCGGATTCGGCAAGGATTGAGTCAGGTTGGCTTAGACCTCCAGAACGATCTTGCCGATATGAGCACCGGCTTCCATCCGGGCATGGGCTGCGGCAGCCCCGGCCAGCGGGAAAGCCTGGTCCATGATCGGGCGCAGCTCACCGCTGGTGAACAGCGGCCAGGCATTGGCCGCGATCTCCTGCGCCAGCAGCGCCTTGAACTGGTTGGAGCGTGGCCGCAGCGTCGATCCGGTCAGCGTGTAGCGCCGGCTCATGATCACCGCCATGTTGAGTTCTGCCTGCATCCCGCCCTGGACCGCAATCGTCACGTGACGGCCATCTTCCTTCATGCAGCGCAGGTTGCGCGCAACGTAATCACCCGCAACCATATCGAGCACCAGCTCGACGCCCTGCCCGCCGGTGATCGTCTTGACCTCCTCGACAAAGTCGGTCGCCTTGTAATCGATCGCGTGGTCGGCGCCGATCTTCAGCGCGGCGGCGCATTTTTCGGCATCGCCGCAGGTCACGATCACGGTCAGCCCGAAGGCCTTGCCCAGCATGATCGCCATAGTGCCGATCCCGCTGGTCCCGCCATGGACCAGGATCGTCTCCCCCTCCTTGGCCCAGCCGCGCTCGAACACGTTGTGCCAGACGGTGAACAGCGTTTCCGGCAGGGCCGCCGCCTGATCCAGCGGCATCCCGGCCGGGACCGGCAGGCAGTGATCGGCCATGGCCAGGCAGTATTCCGCATAGCCGCCGCCAGCCACCAGGGCACAGACCCGCTGGCCCAGCATGACGTCGCTGACGCCATCGCCCAGCGCGACAACTTCACCCGCGATCTCCAGTCCGGGGATCGGCGAGGCGCCCGGCGGCGGCGGATAGAGCCCGCGGCGCTGGATCACATCCGGCCGGTTGACCCCGGCAAAAGCCACCTTGACCAGGACTTGCCCGGGACCGGGTAATGGCACCGGCAGGATCTGCGGCTGCAGCACTTCGGGGCCGCCCGGCGTGTCGAAACCGATCGCGGTCATCGTTTCAGGCAGTGTCTGGGGAGAATTTCCGGCCATTTGCCTATTTCCTGTTGGCATTGCTCTGCGCCGGCCCGGCCTAGCCTTTGGCCGTGTTGACAGCAAGCGCAGGAAGGTCGATTCTGCTGTCAGGATGGACGACGACGACCGCCCCCGCGCACGCAGCGATGCCGCCAGCCAGTTGGCGCTGGAACCGCTCGATCGGCTTTCGCAGGATGAGCTGGCCGAACGCATCGTCCTGCTTGAGGCCGAGATCGTCCGGATCAAGGCCCACCGGGACAAGGTTTCAGCCCACCGGGCCGCCGCCGACGCCCTGTTCAGGCGGCCAGACTGATGATTTTCGGGATGCCCCTTCGCACTGGCGATCCGGCATCCCATATAGGTCCGCGAACGGTTGACCATATAGGTCCGGTTAACCATCCTTGTTCATACTCTTCGGCTATCGAAGGGTCACTCCATCCGTGGGAAGGCTTCTAAATGCCAAGTTTTGCCCAGAGCCTCGAAAAGACGCTGCATAGCGCGCTCGCCAATGCTTCCGAGCGTAGCCATGAGTATGCGACTCTGGAGCATCTGCTGCTGGCCCTGATCGATGATCCGGACGCGGCCCAGGTGATGCAGGCCTGCGGGGTGGAGCTGGCCGAGCTGGGCGAAGTGGTGCGCCAGTACCTCGACCAGGAATACCAGAGCCTCAAGACCGAGGAAAAGGGTGACCCTGCCCCAACCGCCGGCTTCCAGCGCGTGATCCAGCGCGCGATCCTGCACGTCCAGTCGAGCGGCAAGGATACCGTGACTGGTGCCAACGTGCTGGTCGCGCTGTTTTCCGAACGCGATTCCTACGCCGTCTACTTCCTGCAACAGCAGGACATGAGCCGGCTTGATGCGGTCAGTTTCATCAGCCACGGGATCGGCAAGGGCGGCAAGCGGATCGAGGACAAGAGCCCCAAGGGCACCGAGAGCGAGAGCCCGGCGCCCGAGGAGAAGGCCCAGGGCAAGGATCCGAAAAAGGAGTCCGCGCTCGACCAGTTCTGCGTCAACCTTAACGAGAAGGCCCTGGCCGGCAAGGTCGATCCGCTGATCGGCCGCGGCCCGGAAGTGGACCGGACGATCCAGATCCTGTGCCGCCGCTCGAAGAACAACCCGCTCTATGTCGGCGATCCCGGCGTCGGCAAGACCGCCATCGCCGAAGGCCTGGCCCGCAAGATCGTTGAAGGCGAAGTGCCCGAAGTGCTGGCCGAAGCGGTGATCTACAGCCTCGACATGGGCGCGCTGCTGGCCGGCACGCGCTATCGCGGCGATTTCGAGGAACGGCTGAAGCAGGTGGTCTCCGAGCTGGAGAAGATGCCGCATGCGGTGCTATTTATTGATGAAATTCATACAGTTATCGGTGCCGGTGCGACCAGCGGCGGGGCGATGGATGCCTCCAACCTGCTGAAGCCAGCCCTGTCGGGCGGGACGATCCGCTGCATCGGTTCGACCACCTACAAGGAATTTCGCAATCACTTCGAAAAGGACCGCGCGCTGCTGCGCCGGTTCCAGAAGATCGATGTGAACGAACCGACGGTCGAGGACACGATCAAGATCCTGCGCGGCCTGCGCACGGCCTTCGAGGAGCACCACAAGGTCAAGTACACGCCCGATGCGATCAAGACCGCAGTCGAGCTGTCGGCGCGCTACATCAATGACCGCAAGCTGCCCGACAAGGCGATCGACGTGATCGACGAAGTGGGCGCGATGCAGATGCTGGTCCCGCCGTCGAAGCGCAAGAAAACCATCACCGCGCGCGAGATCGAACAGGTGATCGCCACGATGGCGCGGATTCCGCCCAAGTCGGTCTCTTCGGACGACCGCACTGCGCTTGAACACCTCGAGCGCGACCTGAAGCGCGTCGTCTTCGGCCAGGACAAGGCGATCGAAGTGCTGAGCTCGGCCATGAAGCTCAGCCGCGCGGGCCTGCGCGATCCGGACAAGCCGATCGGCTCGTTCCTGTTCTCGGGCCCAACCGGCGTCGGCAAGACCGAAGTGGCCAAGCAGCTGGCCGAGATCCTGGGCATTCCGATCCAGCGCTTCGACATGTCGGAATACATGGAGCGCCATTCGGTCAGCCGCCTGATCGGCGCGCCTCCGGGCTATGTCGGTTATGACCAGGGCGGCCTGCTGACCGATGCCGTGGACCAGCAGCCGCATTGCGTGCTGCTGCTCGACGAAATCGAGAAGGCGCACCCGGATCTGTTCAACATCCTGCTGCAGGTGATGGATAACGGGCGCCTGACCGATCATCACGGCAAGACAGTCGACTTCCGCAATGTCGTGCTGATCATGACCACCAATGCTGGCGCCAGCGACATGGCCAAGCAGGGGATCGGGTTCGGCGACGTATCCAAGGCGGATGCGGGCGACGAAGCGGTCAAGAAGATGTTCAGCCCGGAATTCCGCAACCGGCTCGATGCGATTGTGCCCTTCGCTTACCTCGGCACCGAGGTGATCGCGCGGGTAGTCGACAAGTTCGTGCTACAGCTCGAATTGCAGCTGGCTGACCAGAACGTCCACATCCAATTCGATGGCGATGCCCGCAAATGGCTGGGTGAGCGCGGCTATGACAAGCTCTATGGCGCACGGCCGATGGCCCGCCTGATCCAGGAGAAGGTCAAGCAGCCGCTGGCCGAGGAACTGCTGTTCGGTAAGCTGCGCCACGGCGGCGAGGTGCACGTCTCGGTCAAGGACGGGGCCCTGGCCTTCGAACTGACCCCGGCTCCGCCCAAGCTGGCCAAGAGCAAGGCGGAAAAGCCTGCGGTCAAGCGCAAGGGCAAGACCGCGCCGGAAACGAGCAAGGACGGCAACGACTCCGATTGATCGGGGTCAATGCGCAGGATTCGGCAGCCTGTCAGCGAGCAGGCTGCCGAATTCCGTTTGCGGAGCCGATCCGATGACTGCTGAAACTGCCGAAGCCCCCGCCACCAGCCCGTTTGAACGGGTTGGCGGCCATGTGGCCATGCGCCGGATCACCGACCGCTTCTATGACCTGATGGACCAGGATCCGGCCTATGCCGATCTACGCGCAATTCACGGCGCAGACCTGTCCGACATGCGCGCCCAACTGCCGTCGTTCCTGGCTGGCTGGGCTGGCGGTCCACGCGACTGGTTCGAGGCCAATCCCGGCAAATGCATGATGAGCGCCCATGGCGGGATCCCGATCACCCCCGAAACCGCCGGCCAATGGGCCGATGCCATGACCCGCGCGATCGCGGATGTGGAAGTGGCTGACCGCGAGATCGCCGCAGCGATGGCCGATGTGCTCAGCCGCATGGCCAGGGGCATGGCGCGCGGCTGATCCTCGCCATTTGGCCCCAATCGGGCTAGCCTGCAGGTGATGAACTCGATCGATCGCTCCCGCCGCCGCCTCGCAATTGCTGCCGCCGCGCTGGCGGGGTTTGTCGATGCGGCCGGGTTCCTCTCGGCGCAGGGTTATTTCGTGTCGTTCATGTCAGGCAATACGACCAGGTTGGGTGTGGATCTGGCGCTGCGACCAATGATGGCGATCATTCCTGCCATGTTGATCGCCGGTTTCGTGTTGGGTGTCTTTGTTGGCGCGCTGCTGGCGGCACGGGCCGGGGCGCAGCGCAAGGTTGCTGTCTTGGCGCTGGTCACGATCCTGCTGGTGGCAGCGGCCATTTCGCATCTGGTCGGCGCGGGGCTGGCGATGCTGGGATTCCTGGTGCTTGCGATGGGAGCGCTCAACAACACCTTCCAGCGCGATGGTGAGGTCTCGGTTGGCCTGACTTACATGACCGGTGCGCTGGTGCGGTTCGCGCAGGGCCTGGCTGCTCGGATTACCGGAACCGGGGGCGAAGGCTGGGCGAACTGGCTGCTGCTCTGGCTGGGCCTGGCGCTGGGAGCCGTCGCGGGCGCTTACACGTTGCTGACCTGGCCAGCCGTGGCCTTGTGGCTCGCTTGCGCCTGGGCGCTGGGGTTGGTCGCCGCCGCTTGGCAACTGCGCAAAACGTCGCCCGCCTCTTGAACTGCTGATCTCGGCACCCTAATCCAGTTTCAAATCGAAACTGGAGAGCTTGCCATGCATCTTGCCCAAACCGCCCTGATCACCTTTGATCAGCTGCTGAGCACGCTGGACCACCTGTTGGGCAAGGCGGCGGCAAGTGAACAAAGCGAGGCGCTGCTCCAGGCGCGGTTGGCCCCGGACATGCTGCCGCTGGCCACCCAGGTCCGGTTCACCACCCAGCAGGTCTACAACACCTTGAACCGCGCCTTTGGCGGCAGCCATGCGGGCGCCGATGCCGATCATGGCTCGATCGCCGCCGCCCGCGCCCATGTCGCGGAAGTTCGCGCGCTGATTGCCGAAGCCCGCCAGGCCGAGCCGTTATCCGAAGACGCGATGGTCGAATTCGACCTGCCCAATGGCATGGCCTTTGCCATGACCGTGTCCGACTATGTCCGCGACTGGGCCATGCCGCAGTTCCATTTCCACCTGATGACCGCCTATGCGATCCTGCGTCACGCCGGACTGCCGATCGGCAAGGCGGACTATATGGGCTACATGATGCAGCACCTGAAGGCACCGCCGAGCGCCTGATCTCCTAAGGCGCGACGATCCGGACCTGCTTGTCGCGCCCAGTTGCGCCGCGCAACAAGCGAAGTCGTGACGTCGCAATTCCAAGGGCGCTGGCGAGGAGGTCGAGGACAGCAGCGTTGGCCTTGCCGTCTTCCGGCTTGGCGCGGACCTTCACGATCAGCCGGCCGTCCTCGATCGTGATCGTTTCCACTCGCGCACCCGGCGTAACGCGCAGGGTCAGCCGCCCTTCCCCGTCCGCCAGTGCAAGGATCGCATCGGCGGGCGGAAGGTCAGCCTTCGCCTTGGCCATCCAGCGCCGCCGCGTGGTGCTTGGCGTTTTCGGCATAGTGCTTCACGCCCATTTGCAGACCCGCCAGCATACGATCATCGAGATCGCGCATGAAGGTGGCCGGGCGGCCCGACCACAACTGGCGCGAGGGAATCCGCTTGCCCGGCGCCAGCAGCGCCCCGGCGGCCAGCATCCCGTCTGCCTCAATCACGCAGCCGTTCATCGTCTGGGCGGCGAAGCCGACAAAGCCGCGATCCTCGATCACCGTGCCGTGAATCATCGCCATGTGGCCGATCAGCACGTCCTCCCCGATCAGGGTCGGAAACCCGTCGGGCTTGCCCGGCATGGGGCCGTCGCAATGGATCACGGTTCCATCCTGGACATTGGTGCGCGCGCCAATCACGATCCGCGTCACATCGCCGCGCAGCACGCAGTTGTACCAGATGGAGGCGTCCGGCCCGATCTCGACATCGCCGATGATCCGGCAACCCGGTGCAACAAAGGCGCTGTCGTGAATGCGTGGACGCTTGCCGTGGATTTCCAGGATGGTGATGTCGGGACGGGTCATGTCAGTGGTTCCCCAGCATGCTGCTCCAGCGGACCTGGGGCAGGATAGAGGCGTGATCGTCGGTCCAGGCGCGCTTGGCTGGTGCCCCGAGCGGCCGCCAGACGCGCGACGGATCGACCTTGCGCAAGGCTTCGATCCGGGCAGGGTCACGGGCGAGCGCGACCCAGGTCGACGAGGTGAAGTTATTGCCGAGATCTTCGGCGGCTTCATCATCGCGGATCACTGCGCTTAGTCCCCGCTTGGCCGCAATCGCGGCCAGGACGGGTTCAAGGTTGATGTAACGGTTGGAGATGTGGATCAACAAGATTCCCTGCGGGCTCAGCGTGTCGAGATAGACCCCCATTGCCTCGTCGGTAATCAGATGGAGCGGGATCGCATCGGAGGAGAAGGCGTCGACCGCCAGTAGATCCATCCCGCCCTTGGGCATCCGCGCCAGCTCCAGCCGGGCATCGCCCAGCACAACCTCTGAATCCGGCGCGCAATCGCGGATATAGGTGAAGGTGCCGTTGCGTGACAGTTCGAGCACCATCGGATCAATCTCGAAGAAGCGCAGGGACTGCCCGGGACGGCGGTAACAGGCGAGCGTGCCGGTGCCGAGGCCGACCACGCCCAACCGCGCTGTGGGGCCAAACAGACGGTCGGCATTGGCAAAGGCGATACCCGCCCCGGAGCTGGGGCCATAGTAGGTCAATGGCAGGCGGCTGAGCTTGGGATCAAGCGACTGCTTGCCATGCAGGGTCGTGCCATGGGCCAGGGTGCGCATCTTCTGGACCGGAAAATCGCGGACGGTGTAAACCCCGAAATAGCTGCGGGTGCGCAAGCCCTCGCTCGAGGCATCGATCGTGTCCCAGCCGCCCTGGGCGTACATCAGCGCAACCAGCAACAGGGCCAACATCCAGCGCCAGGCGGCAATCAGCGAGCCCAGCAGGCCGACGCCGAGCGTGAGCAGGTACTTGCTGTTGCCCATTTCACCTTCGGTCGAGGTGGCCTGATAGATGAACCAGCACATCGCCAGCGCCACGCCCAGCACGACGGCCGCGGCGATCCGGGCAAGCTGCGGCTCAACCCCTTTGAGCTTGCGCCAGTCGAACAGGGTCGAGGTGGGCAGCAGCAGCGCGGCGGCCAGGACCAGCAGCGGATGCTCCCACACCCAATCGAACAGCAGCGGGGCAAACAGGGCGGTGAACAGTCCGCCCAGTGCACCGCCAGCCGACATGACCAGGTAGAACAGGGTCAGCTGCGAAGCATCGGGCCGGGCATCGTAGAGCCGCGAATGCAGCGCCACGCAGACTATGAACAGCAGGAACACGCTGCCAATCACCGGAGCCAGCGTTGCCGCGTGGCTCGAGGCGGCCGCAAAGCCGCCGGCGATCAGCACGAACAGCGGCGCAACCTGGGTAAAGACCCGCGCCAGCATGCGGTTATCGGCAAAGGCCACGCTGAAACTGAGCAGATAGAGCCCGAGCGGGATCACCCAGAGCAGCGGCATGGCGAAGAGATCGGTGGTCAGGTGCGTGGTGGTCGATAGCATGAGCCCCGACGGGACCGCCGCGAGCACCAGCCACAGCAAAATCTTGCGCCAGCCGACTGCGGCGACGGAGCCGTCCTCGGCTTGCGGCAGCGCCGCGTCAGGCGTTCTGGCCCGGCTCCAGGCGCAGATCCCGACGAGCACGACGAGCAGGGCATAGCCCAGGGTCCAGCCGATCGATTGCTCGCTGGCGGAAAGCAGCGGTTCGGCCACTAGCGGATAGGCGATCAGGCCCCCAAAGCTGCCAAGGTTGGAGGCAGCGTAGAGCGCCCAAGGGGCGCTGGAGGATGGATGGGCGGCATACCAGCGCTGCATCAGCGGAGCCTGGGCCGAAACTAGGAAGAACACCGGCCCAATCGTCAGCGCCAGCAGCGCCGGGACCCACAGGATCTCCATCCCCGCAGTCGGCGGCGGCAAGTCGGCAAGCGTGATTGGCAGGGTCAGCCCGGCCAGGACCAGCAGCGCGAGGTGGATCTGGCCCTGCCGCTTCAAGGGCGACTTCGATAGGCGATGGGCATAGAAGTAGCCCGCCAGCAGCAGCGCCTGGTAAACCAGCATCGCGCTGTTCCAGACGTTGGGGGCACCGCCCAGGCGGGGCAAGGCCAGTCGCGCGACCAGCGGCTGAACCAGGAACAGCAGGAAGCTCCCCATCAGAATCGTCAGGACGAACAGGGCGCGCTGTGCGCTGGTGGCAGATCCAGTCATTTTTGGCTCCAGTCGCTGCGGGGCAGTTCGTAAGTGACGTGGCGCAGCAGGGGATCATCCGCAGCAAGGCGCGGATGGTCGAAATCGAGATCGGGACGATAGGCCATTCCCAACCGTTCCATCACGGCGCGGCTGCGGCGGTTGCCGACATTGGTAATGGCCCAGACCGAATCGTCAGCACGGCTGGCAAAAAACCATTCGATCGCGGCTCTGGCAGCCTCGGTGACATAGCCCTGGCCCCATGCGGCACGGGCCAGGCGCCAGCCGAACTCTCCCTTGCCATGAACCGGGCTCACTGTACCGCGGATCACGCCGCACCAGCCGATAAGCTGGTCGCTTTCGCGGCGCACCAGCGCCCAGAAGCAATGACCATGCTCGGCCTCGATCCCGCGCATCCGTTCGATCAAGTCGGCAACTTCCACGCGCGTCATGACTGGGCCCAAGGTGGCCATGACTTCGGGATCGCTGTTGATGGCGTGAAACGGTTCGAGATCTGCGTCGCGCCACGAACGCATGATCAGGCGCGGCGTCTCCAGCCTGAACTCAGCCATTCAGCAGCCGCGCGGCATGAGCGGCGTGATAGGTCAGCACCCCGGCACAGCCGGCGCGCTTGAAGGCGGTGAGCGTTTCGAGGACCAGCGCGTCGCGCTCACCCGCGCCAGCCGCAACCGCCGCCTCGATCATCGCGTACTCACCACTGACCTGGTAAGCAAATACCGGAACGCCAAAAGTTTCCTTCACTTTCAGGATGATATCAAGATAGGGCAGGCCCGGCTTGACCATCACGCTGTCAGCGCCCTCAAGCAGATCGAGCTCAACCTCGCGCAGCGCCTCATCGCTGTTGGCGGAGTCCATCTGATAGGTCTTCTTGTCGCCCTTCAGCAATCCGCGGCTGCCCACGGCATCGCGGAACGGACCATAGAAGGCCGAGGCATATTTCGCGGCATAGGACATGATCTGGACATTGGCATGCCCCGCGCCTTCGAGCGCCTCGCGGATCGCCCCGATCCGGCCGTCCATCATGTCGCTGGGGGCAATCACGTCGGCCCCGGCCGCCGCCTGGTTCAGGCTTTGCCCGACGAGCACCTCGACCGTGGCATCGTTCAGCACATAGCCAGCCGCATCGACCAGTCCGTCCTGGCCATGGCTGGTATAGGGATCGAGCGCCACGTCGGTCAGCACGCCGATGCTGTCGCCGCAGGCATCCTTGATCGCCCGGATCGCGCGGCACATCAGGTTGTCGGGATTGAGCGCCTCACGCCCGTCTTCGCTGCGCAGGTCAGGCTGGGTATTGGGAAAGAGGGCCAGACAGGGAATGCCCAGCGCCACCGCTTCCTTCGCGCGCTGTGCAATCAGATCGACCGACCAGCGCGAGACACCCGGCAGCGAGGCGATCGGTTCTTCGGTGCCGCTCCCGCCCGTCACGAACAGCGGCCAGATGAGGTCCGCCGGGGTGAGTACCGTCTCGCGGTGGAGCGCACGACTCCAGGCGCTGGCGCGCAGCCGGCGCAGGCGTGTGGCGGGGTAGGAACCGGTCATTGCCAAGGTTCTAGGTTAGAGACTCGGTGCCAGCAAGCCCCGGTGCTCAGCGGGTGAGCAGGGGCTTGGGCGACGATGGCGAAGTGAGCGGACCAAGCGCGGCACCGGGCACCACCGACTTGAGCGCAGCCATCTTCGCCTTGAACGCTGCCAGCTCCTTGGCATCGACCTGATTGGAGACGGTGAAGCGGACCGACATCGGATTGACCTTCGCCCCTTTGCGATAGAGTTCGTAATGAAGATGCGGGCCGGTCGAGAGCCCGGTCGAGCCGACATAGCCGATCACCCGCCCGGCCCGGACGCGGCTGCCCGGGGAAACCGCAATCCGGCTCATGTGTGAATAGCCTGTGCCCCAGCCCCCGCCATGGTCAAGCTTGACATGGTTGCCATGGCCGCCGCCCCAGCCGGCAAAGCTGACTGTCGCATCGCCCACGGCATAGATCGGTGCGCCGGCCGGCGCGCCGAAATCGACGCCGGCGTGCATCCGGGTATAGCCGAGGATCGGGTGGCGGCGCGCGCCGAAATCCGAGGTAATCCGCCCCACCACCGGCATGATCAGGCCCGAACGCTGTGCGCCCATGCCCGATGCTTCGAAGAACTGGCCATCGCTGCCCCACCGCAGCAGCTGCGCCTTGGGCTTGCCGCCCCGCTCAACCCCGGCGAACAGCAGCTCGCCCACCTTGGTCTCACCCGTGGCCGCGCGCTTGAAGCCGACGATGATGTCGAAAGTATCGCCAGGTTCGATCGCCGTATCGAGGCTGAGGTGCTGGTCGAGCACCTGGAGGTATTGCTGGATCGCCTCAATCGGCGCGCCCGCCGCGCGGGCCGAACGATAAAGCCCGGCGCCGATCGTGCCGCGAATGCGCAGCGGCATGGTATTGACCGGAATTGCCTCGGACCTGAGCGCGAAACCGCCGTTGCTGCGCGAAACCGCCAGCTTGAGATCGAACCGCGCCCGGAACGAGAGTGCATCGAGCGGACGGGCCTGACCTGGACCGGCGCGTCGGCCAAGCGTGATGTCTACCTGGGTCCCGGCCGGCAGACCGGCAGGGTCGATCGACCCGGCCACCAGGTTGGTGACCCGGGCCGCATCGACAGCCCCCACGCCGGCGCGCTGCAGCAGGCGGTCGAAGCTGTCGCCCTGGGTATAGGTGGCGGTCAGCTGGACAATGGCCCGCTCGGGCACATTGGCAACCGGACTGACCCGCTCGGTCGGACCCATGCGGTGGCCGCTTTCGGCCCCGAAGGCCAAGGGCTGAATCGTCTGGCTGCGGAATTCATCGCGGGCGGCGGCATCCACGGGCATCGCCGGCGGCGCGGCAATGGCGGAAAAATCAGGCAGAAAGGCCAGGGCCAGGGCACTGAGGCCGAACAGTGTGCCAAGGCCCCTGAACCAGCGGGCCGAGCCGATATCTTCGGCCAGGTCTGGGGTCCAGTCGAGCCGGGCAAGCCGCAGTTCCCAGTGCTGGCGCAACAAGGCAAGCCGCTGGACGAAAGGCGCCAGGCCTGCAACTGGCGTAGCGGGCGCCGTCCGCGCCGTACCGGCGGCGATGCGCAGGCCTAGCGGGACGGAGCCAACCCCGGTTCCAAGCGCTTCACGCGAAATGAACACCAATCTGGCCCCCGGGCGACTGCAATCGGCAACCGCTGTGCACCGGTAAGGTTAATCTTCGCCTAAAAAGCCGGTGGCCGGTTGGGGAATAAGGCTGATCCACGCCTTGTCGCTCAGGGTCGGCGATGCCACATCCAGCGGCACAATGGCGCGCAACATTTCCGCCCGACAGGATCGATCCGGCGACGGCCGCGTCAAGGCTGTGCTTGGCCCGACCAATACCGGCAAGACGCATCTCGCGATCGAGCGACTTTGCGCCCACTCCTCCGGCGCGATCGGCTTTCCCCTGCGGCTGCTGGCACGCGAGGTCTACGACCGGGTCTGCGCGATCAAGGGCGCAGACCGGGTCGCGCTGATCACCGGCGAAGAACGGATCGAGCCAAAGCACGCGCGCTGGCTGCTGTGCACGGCCGAAGCCATGCCAACCAGCGCCGATCTGGCCTTCGTCGCGCTCGACGAGGCGCAGCTCGGCGCGGATCGCGAGCGCGGGCACGTTTTCACCGACCGGCTGCTTCACACCCGCGGCCGCGAGGAGACCATGATCCTGGGTTCGGCGACACTGGAGCCAATGGTGCGCGCTCTGGTCCCAGAGGCTGAGATCGTCGGCCGTCCGCGCTTTTCGACGCTGAGCCATGCCGGCGCCCGCAAGCTTTCGCGGATCCCGCCGCGCTCGGCCATCGTCGCCTTCTCGGCCGAGCAGGTCTACGCGATTGCCGAAATGCTGCGCCGGTTCCGCGGCGGGGCAGCTGTTGTCATGGGCGCTCTCTCGCCAGAGACGCGCAACCGGCAGGTAGCATTATACCAGTCGGGTGAGGTCGACTATCTGGTTGCTACCGACGCGATTGGCATGGGGCTCAACCTCGATGTCCAGCATGTGGCCTTCGCCGGACTGTCGAAATTCGACGGGGTGCGGCAGCGGCGGCTGTTCCCGGCAGAGATGGCACAGATCGCAGGACGCGCGGGGCGGCATCAGACCGACGGCAGCTTCGGGACCCTCTCCGGTACGGGCGGTCACGATGCGGAATTCACGCCTGAAGAGGTCTATGCAATCGAGGAGCACCGCTTTGCGCCCCTCACGCGCCTGTTCTGGCGCGATGCGGATCCGGACAGCCACTCGATTGCCAGCCTGATCGGCGATCTGGAGCGACTGCCCGACCGCCCCGAACTGACCGCTGCGCCCGAGGCAATCGATCTTGCCGTGCTCAAGCGGCTGGCCGACGATCCGGCAATTGCGGCGGAGGCACGTACGCCTGCCCGCGTGGCGCGGCTGTGGGATGCTTGCCGCCTGCCCGATTTCCGCCAGCACGGCGCCGATACCCATGCACGCTTTGTGGCGCGGCTCTGGGCCGATCTCAAGGATGGCCAGATCCCGGGCGATCACGTGGCCCGGGCGATTGCCGAGCTGGACCGGCCGGATGGCGATATTGATACCCTGCAAGGCCGGATCGCCGCGATCCGCTCCTGGTCCTATATCGCCCAGCGGCCCGACTGGGTGCTGGCACGTGAGGAAATGGCGGCTCGCGCCCGCGCGGCCGAGGCGCGTCTGTCCGACGCGCTCCACGGGCGGCTGACCGAGCGTTTCGTCAATCGCCGCACCTCGGTGCTGATGAAGAAGCTTGGGCCGGACGCCGGTCTGCTGCCAGTCAAGGTCGAGGATGATCGCGTGCTGGTTGATGGCGAGCCGATTGGCGTGCTTGCAGGTTTCCGCTTTCGGGTCGATCCGTCCGCGCGGCTCGCCGATCACAAGCTGCTGCTCGCTGCGGCCGAGCGCCACTTGCCGGCGCTGCTGGCGGAACGCGCGCGGAGCCTTTGCGCAGCGCTGATGGCAAACGAAGCCGTCGACCTCGCTCTGGCGGGTTCGAGCTTGGATTGGGAGGGCGAGCGGATCGCGCGGCTTAGTTCCGGCAAGTCGGTTCTGGCACCGTCGCTCGGACTGGAACCCGCCTTGTCGGCACTGCCCACGGCGGCGCGGCGCGAACTTGAGGCCGCGCTTGCAGGTTGGTTTGACCAGGCCCTGCGCCCACTCGACCCGCTGCGCCAGCTGGAACAGGCCAGTCGCGACGCAGCCGGCGGCCCCGAACTGCGGGCCCTGCTGATTCGGCTGGTCGAGGTCGGCGGGATGCTCGCCCGCGCCGGGTCCGGCGTCGAGCACCTAAGTCCGGCCCAGCGCCAGCAGCTGCGCCGGCTGAAGGTCCAGGTGGGCGCACTCGATATCTTTGTCCCGGCCATGTTGAAGCCAGCGCCGCTTTCGGCCTGGCGAGCGCTTCAGGCCGTGCGCGGGAGAAATCTTGGCGCGCCGCATCCGGCCATGCCCCCGGTCCTGGCGCTTGCCGGCAAGGCCCTGCCCCCGCCGGGCTACCGCGCGCTTGGCAAACAAGCACTGCGGCTCGATATGGCCGAAAAGCTGCTTCACGCGGCTCATGCCGTGCGCAGCGCCGGGTCAGGCAAGCCGATCATTCTGGATCCGGCCCTGGCCGTGTCGATGGGCCTCGCGACCCCGGCCTATACGCAGCTGCTACGCCTAGCCGGGTTTCAGCCGATCATGCCGCGCCCCTTGCCGCGCGGCGCCTTCGGCCCGCTGGCTCCCCCGCGCTGGCGGTGGCGACCGCTACGCCGCGAAAGTCTGCCAGCGGCACTTCCGCCCCCGCCCAATGGCAGCGCCTTTGCTGCGCTAGCAGGATTGATGCGGTGAGAATCGACAAGCTGCTGTGGTTCCTGCGCCTCGCGCCCAGCCGGACCATGGCACATGATTGGGTGGCGGAAGGTCATTTTCGGTTGAACGGGCGGCGAATCGAGAAGCCCAGCGCTGCGGTCGCAGTAGGGGATGTCCTGATCGTTCCGGCCCGATCCGGGGTGCGCGTGATCGAACTGATTGCCGTTCCAGCGCGGCGCGGACCTGCTCCGGAAGCACTTGCCTGTTACCGCACGCTTGACGAGCGCGCCGCAAATCCCATAGCAGCAGAAAATAACATCAAGCCTTAGGGGACCTGACTGCCATGACCTATGTCGTCACCGACGCCTGCATCAAGTGCAAGTACATGGACTGTGTCGAGGTCTGCCCGGTAGACTGCTTCTACGAAGGCGAGAACATGCTGGTGATCAACCCCAGCGAATGCATCGACTGCGGCGTGTGTGAGCCCGAATGCCCGGCCGAAGCGATCCTGCCCGACACCGAGAGCGGGCTGGAACAGTGGCTTGAGCTCAATGCCAAGTACTCGGCCGAATGGCCCAACCTCACCTCCAAGAAGGAAACGCCGGCCGACGCCGACGAGCACAAGGGTGAGGAAGGCAAGTTCGACAAGTACTTCTCGCCCGAACCTGGCGAAGGCGACTGAGCCTTCGCGGTTGCAGCGCGAATCGATTGCATTTCCTGCATCTGCTGATCGCGGGCTGACGCCCGAACCGCTTGTCCGGGCGCAGATTTCTGCGGTCTGGTAATTTTGTTGCCGATATGCTATATAATCGTCCGACTTCCGGAGCGCTCTGCCCCGGATGCGTGGCAATCATAGGCTAGGCGGGACTGCGAACACGGATGGGGAATAGACGGTACCAGCCCGCGTGGGCAGGTGCCGGGACTGACAATCCACGCCGCTCTCCGGTTCGACGGGTAACATCCCCGCCGCATGAAAGGACGATACATGGCTTCCAAGGCGCACGCCTTCGATGTTGGTGACTACGTCGTTTATCCCAAGCATGGCGTTGGCCGGGTGATCGAACTGCAGGAGCAGGAAATCGCCGGCATGACTCTCGAACTTTACGTCCTGCGTTTCGAAAAAGAGCGCATGACGCTCCGCGTTCCGACCAACAAGGTCGAGGCGATCGGAATGCGCAAGCTGTCCAGCGACAAGACCCTGCGCGAAGCGCTCGATACGCTGAAGGGCAAGCCCAAGGTCAAGCGCACCATGTGGTCGCGCCGCGCTCAGGAATATGAGGCGAAGATCAATTCGGGCGACCTGGTGTCGATCGCCGAGGTGACCCGCGACCTGTTCCGCGCCGATGACCAGCCGGAACAGTCCTATTCCGAACGGCAGATCTTCGAAGCCGCCTCGTCGCGTCTGGCGCGCGAACTGGCCGCCATGGAAAAGACCGACGAGCCGGCTGCGCTCAAGAAGATCCTGGCGATCCTCAACGAGCATGCCCCGAAGTACTATGCCGAGGCGGCGACCGCCTGACGGCTAACAACCGAATCACCGAGGAAGGGCCGTTTCCGCAAGGAAGCGGCCCTTTTTCATTGCCTTCACGCTACCCCCTTGCTCAAGCCGCCATGCTGTATTATATCGACAACACACATTGCGCAGGAGACTCGCCATGAAGTTTGACAGGTTGTTCCGGGCGCTTGGCCCGATCATCGCCGTGGCCATGGCCGCCGGGGTTACCGCGTGCGACGGCAACGTCTCGATCAATGGCGAGAAGGGCAAGCCGCTCGCCGAAATCGACCTGACTGGCACCCCGCCCGAGGAACTGGTCCTGCTCGGCCCCGACGAAGTGCGCGTGACCCAGGGCGACAAGCTGGCGATTACGGTCGAAGGCGACCAGGCCGTAACCGACAAGCTGCGGTTCACGCTGAAGGACGGCACGCTGGGCGTGCTGCGCGAGGGCAAGAGCTACGATTCGAATCACGAGGAGGGCAAGGCCGTGGTCAACGTGACCATGCCCGCGCCAAAGAACCTGACCATGGCTGGCTCTGGCAAGATCAACGCCGCCGCGCTGGCCAAGGATGCCAAGATCACAATCGCCGGCTCAGGCGACATTGAAACCCCGAACGTCGCCGGCGACAAACTGGACCTCACCATCGCCGGGTCCGGGTCCTATCGCGGAGCCGGCAATGTCGCCGCACTCGATGTCAGCATCGTCGGCAGCGGCTCGGCCAATATGGACGCGCTCAAGACCGAAAAGGCTGACCTGACCATTGCCGGCTCGGGCAATTCCGCCTTTGCCAGCGATGGCGAGGTCAATGCCAAGATCATGGGCTCGGGCAGCGTTACCGTGCGCGGACGGGCGCGCTGCACGGTCGAATCGATGGGCTCGGGCAAGCTGGTCTGCGAACCCGGCAACGGCACCGCTCCGGCCAGCGAAGCCGCCAAGTAGCGAGCGGTTCATCTCCGGCTAACCCGAATGCGGTCAGGATCGCCCGATCCTGATCGCGCTGGGGGCCTCCGCATGTCTTGCAAGAAGCTGTTCCTTGTTCCGGCACTGCTGATCTTGCCTGGCTGCGGCGTGGCCGGCGCCGCAGTCGATCTGGCCTCGGCCCCTGTGCGCGGCACATCCCGCGCGCTGGAAGCAGGCAGCACCGTGGTCGACGTGATGACGACCAGCGACTCCGAACGGGATCAGAAGCGCGGCCGCGAAATCCGGCGGCGCGAGGAGCGTCTCGGCGAGCTTGACCGCGAATATCGCAAGCAGGTCGGCAAATGTGAGCGGGGCGACGACGGGGCCTGCCGCAAGGCCGACCAGGCCTATGCCGAAATGCGTGCGCTGATGCCAAGCGTACCTTACGAGCGCGATTGATCAGGCTGCGGCGCGGCGGAGCCGGTCATTGATTGCCGCCCCAATCCCGCCATCGGGAATCGTGGCTACGGCAATGCGCGGCTTTGGCGCGGCCGCAGCGGCATGGAGCGCGGCATAGAGCCGGGCCGCCGCCTCGGCGAGATCGCCCGTCGGCGAAAGCGAAACATCCCCCCGCACCGGGCCGAAGCCGATCAGGAATTCGTCGGGTTCGGCAGCGGCGGCGTTCAGTCGGACCGGCTTGCCGGGTGCATAGTGGCTGGCAAGCTGTCCCGGAGCCTCGATCGCGGCTGACGTCACGGCGTCCGGCCCTTGCCCCAGAATGGCGGAAATCTGGGACTCGGTAATCGGGCCCGGGCGCAGGACCTGCCAGGCCCCGCCCTCACGCAGGGCAACGATGGTCGATTCGAGGCCAGCCGCGCAGGACCCGCCGTCAAGGATCAGGGGAACGGCATCGCCCAGCGAAGCCGCGACGTGATCGGCCCGGGTCGGGCTGACACCGCCGCTGCGGTTGGCCGATGGCGCAGCCAGCGGCAGGCCAGTCGCATCGAGCACGGCGCGCATCACCGGGTGCGCCGGGCAGCGCAGGGCGATCGTCGGCAAGCCGGCCGTAACCGCAGGAGCAATGGCGGCTTCCGCCCGCACCGGCAGCACCAATGTCAGCGCCCCGGGCCAGAATGCGGCTGCCAGGGCTTCGGCGCGGTCATCGAACCGGGCGAGACCCCGCGCAGCTGCCACCGACGGGACATGGACGATCAGCGGATTGAAGTCCGGTCGGCCCTTGGCGCGATAGATGGCGGCGACCGATTCGGCCTGGTCAGCGCGCGCGGCGAGGCCGTAGACCGTCTCGGTCGGCAGTGCGACCAGGCCGCCGGCACGCAGCTGCTGGGCCGCTGCAGCAATCCCGGCGGAATCGGCAGCACGGATTTGCGCGGCTTCATGCTTGTCGGCCATGCGTCTCCCGCTATAGGCGGGAAGCCGCAAAGCCAAGGGAAAGCACGAGAGCGCCATGGATTTCACTGCCCCCACCGCCGATCAGGTCCTTGCCATCCGCGTCAATGCCGGGATCGACGAACTGGCTGCCCATCCCCGCTTCGCCGCCGCCAGCCCGGATATGGTCGAGGCAATCGTCGAGGGCATCGGCCAGTTCGCCGCCGGAGAGTTCGCGCCGCTGAACCGCAAGGGTGATCAGGAAGGGGCAAAGCTGGCCAACGGCACGGTCACCCTGCCTGCCGGCTTTGCCGAAGCCTACCGTGCCTATGTCGAGCAAGGCTGGAATGCCGTGGCGGGCGACGAAGCGCACGGCGGCCAGGGGCTGCCTTTCACCCTTGCCGCCAATGTGCTCGAGAACCTCGGCGCGGCCAACATGGCCTTCTCGCTGCTGCCGATGTTGACCGTGGGTGCGATCGAAGCGCTGGCCCACCACGGCAGTGCCGAGCAGCAAGCGCTTTACCTGCCCAAGCTGGTCAGCGGGGAATGGTCGGGGACGATGAACCTGACCGAGCCGCAGGCCGGATCGGACGTCGGCGCCCTGCGCACCACGGCAACGCCGCGCGATGACGGGACCTGGTCGATCAAGGGCACCAAGATCTACATCACCTGGGGTGAGCATGACCTGGCGGGGAACGTCATCCACCTGGTCCTGGCCCGCACGCCGGGCGCGCCGGCCGGCAGCCGCGGGATATCGCTGTTCGTGGTGCCAAAGTACCTGGTCAAGGCCGATGGCTCGCTTGGCCCGCGCAATGACCTGCGCTGCGTCTCGATCGAACACAAGCTGGGGATCATGGCCAGCCCGACTTGCGTAATGAGCTTTGGCGACAACGACGAATGCGTGGGTGAGCTGGTCGGACACGAGAACGAGGGCCTCAAGGCCATGTTCACGATGATGAACTCGGCCCGGATCAATGTCGGCAACCAGGGCGTCCAGATCGCCGAGCGCGCGTTCCAGCAAGCGCGGTACTATGCCCGCGAGCGGATCCAGTCGGCCCGCGCCGGTGGCGCCAGCCGCGAGCCGGTGGCGATCGCCGAGCATCCCGACGTGCGGCGGATGCTGCTGCGGATGCGGGCGTTGACCGAAGGTTCGCGCGCCCTGCTCTATTATACTGCCGGCCAGGTCGATCGCGGTGCGCTGGGTGACAGCGCTGCGCAGCTGCGTGCTGATTGCCTGGTGCCGATGCTGAAGGCCTGGGGCACCGACATCGGCTGCGAAGTGGCCAGCCTCGGCGTCCAGATCCACGGCGGGATGGGCTTTGTCGAGGAAACCGGCGCGGCGCAGCACTATCGCGATGCCCGGATTGCGCCGATCTACGAAGGCACCAACGGGATCCAGGCAGCCGACCTGGTCACCCGCAAGCTTGGCTACGAGCAGGGTGGCGTTCTGACGTCAATCTTTGCGGAAGTGGCGCGCGACTGCGCCAATGTCCCCGAACTGGCCGGATTGGCCACTGATTGCACCGCGATCGTGCAGTGGATGGCCAGCGAGGCCAGCCTCGATGACCGACTCGCCGGCAGCGTCCCGTTCTGCACGATGAGCGCCGTGGCGGTGGCCGGGTGGCAGCTCCAGCGCCAAGCCGCGGCGCTGGCCGGCGACGACACCCCGCAGGTCCGGGCCAAGGCCGTGGTTGCACGGTACTTCGCCGAACACATCGCCAGCGAAGCACGCGGGCTTAAGGCCCAGGCAACCGCCGGAGCTGGTCTGCTCTACGCGCTCGATGCCGAGGCACTGGCGGGATGACCGATCAGGGCGATCCCCTGGCCCGCATCGCCGATGCGCTGGAGCGGTTGACGGGCGCCATGCCCGCCATGCCTGACTGGAACGCAGCGCCCGCCTATGTCTGGGATCAGACCGGCGCGCGTCCGGTAACCCAGCTGGCTGCACCCACTCTTGATCTCCTTAAGGGGATCGATGCGCAGAAAGCCCTGGTGACAGCCAACGTTGCGCGCCTCGCCGCCGGCCACGCCGCGCACGACATGCTGCTGTGGGGCGCACGCGGGATGGGTAAGTCAGCGCTGCTGCGCGCCAGCGTGATCGCCGCTCAGGGCCAGGATCCCGGCACGCTGGCGCTGGTCCACGTTGCCCCTGATGCCTTTGCGGCCCTGCCCCGACTGTTCGGCGCGCTTGGCAACGAAGCGCGCCGCTTCCTGGTCTTCATTGACGATCTGGGCTTTGCCGATGGTGACAGCGAAGGGCCGCGCGCGCTGCGTTCATGGCTGGAAGGCGGGGTTGATGCCCGCCCAGCCAATGTCCGCCTGGCCGTGACCGCCAACCGCCGCGCGATCGTGCCGCGCCATGCCTCCGAGCAGGACGATCCGATCAACCCGCGCGACGCGGTGGATGACAAGCTGGCGCTGGCCGATCGCTTTGGCCTCTCGGTCGGGTTCCACGCCTGCAGCCAGGACGATTACCTGGCGATCGTCGGTGGCTATTGCGCCAGCCACGGCCTGCAATGGGACCAAGGCGAGGCGCTGGAATGGGCCAAGCGCCGCGGCGCCCGCTCGGGCCGCGTCGCCTGGCAATTCGTGACCGAACTGGCCGGACGGATCGGCCGCGCGCTCTGACCCTTACTGACCCCCGGTTTGCCTGAAGCCGGCGCGATACTGCGCTTCCAGATTGCCATCCAGCTCGCGCTGGGCCGGCATCCGCGCTGTCACCACCGGGCGCACGACCGGACCAGCCGCAGCACCTGGAGCCGAAACGCGCCAGACAATCCCGGCCGTATCGTCGGTCACCAGCAATGATCCGGTCTTGTCGAAGGCGACCCAGGTCGGGCGGCCGCGGGTTTCGCTCTTGCCGCTGAGGAACCCGGTCAGCATCGGGATCGGCTTGCCCTGCGGATTGCCATTGGCATCGAAGGCCACGAAGACCACGTCATAGCCAGCCAGCGGCTCGCGGTTCCACGAGCCATGGCGCGCGATAAAGGCGCCGTTGGTGAAGGCCGGGCCCATCTTCTCACCGCCGCGCAGGAAGGCGAGGCCAAGCGGCGCCATATGCGCACCCAGGCCGTACTCGGGCTTGCGGACATACTCGTCGATAAAGTCTGGCGGCAGGCCGACGACGCGATCATCATCGTACTTCTTCCAGTAGAGCCAAGGCCAGCCATAGTGCGCGCCGACCGGCACATTGGTCAGGTAATCCGGCACCAGATCCGGGCCGAGCATGTCGCGTTCGTTGACGACCGTCCACAGCTCGCCGCTCGAGGGGTTCCAGTCCATCCCGTTGGCGTTGCGCAGACCCTGCGCAAACTGGCGGGCACGGCCGCTTTTGAGATCGAGCTCCCAGATCGCGGCGCGGCCCTGTTCGATCTCGAAGCCCTTTTCGGCGATGTTCGAGGCTGAGCCGACGGCGACGTAGAGCTTTGCGCCATCGCTGCTGAGCACCAGGTTGCGCATCCAGTGGTTGCCCGAGGGGGGCAGGTCCATCAGCTTTTTCGGAGCGCCGGCCAGTGCCGTCTCACCCAGTTGATACGGGAACGACAGCACGGCATCGTGGTTGGCGACATAAAGCGTCCCGTCGCGCCAGCCGAGTCCGGATGGTGAAGCGAGGCCATTGCCCTGGCGCAGGACGTGGCGTTCCTCGGCCTTGCCGTCGCCATCGGCATCGCGCAGCAGCACGAGCCGGTCGGGCGAACCCTGCTGGGCTCCGGCATCACTCATCAGCAGCTTGGCGACCATCGCCTCCAGGCCGCTGCCCAGGTTACCCTTGGGCGCATCGGCCTCCGCCGCAATGACGTCACCGTTAGGGAGCGTCAGGATCACGCGGGGGTGATCGAGCCCGTCGGCAAAGCGGTTGACGACCAGCCCCTTGGCAGCGGTCGGCGCTTCGTTCTCGGCCCAACCGACTGGCTTGGCGATGCGGATCGAGGGGAAGCGCTCGACCTGCGGCTCGACGATCAGCGGATCGCGGCCCGACAGCTCATCCGGAGTGTGCTTGGCGGGGATCGGCCGGGTCAGGACATAGCCAAGACCGACGAGGACGATAAGGACGGCGAGACTGCCGAGCAGCCACTTGCGAAGTCTGGACATGAAACATCTGATAAGCGGGCTGGGGCCGCGGGACAATCGACCTTTTGACCTTTGTCCCTTTTGGCAAGTCCGACTTTGCCCTATGGCGGGGCCATGTTTGCCTTTGCCCCCGATCCGAACCAGCCCAAGCCTGAACTCTATGCCGATCTGGTCACGGCTGCGCGCGCGCTGATCCAGGATGAGCCCGATGGGGTCGCCAATATGGCCAACCTTGCGGCGCTGATCTGGCAGTTCCTGCCGCAGCTCAATTGGGCCGGGTTCTATCGCACGGTCGATGGCAACCTGGTGCTGGGCCCCTTCCAGGGCAAGACCGCCTGCATCCGGATCGCAGCCGGCCAGGGGGTTTGCGGCACCGCACTGGCTAGCGGCGAAACGCAGCTGGTGCCAGACGTGCACGCCTTTCCGGGCCATATCGCCTGCGATGCGGACAGCCGCTCAGAACTGGTCGTGCCCGTCTGGCGCGATGGCCGGGTCATTGCGGTGATCGATCTCGACAGCCCGGAACCTGCCCGCTTCGATGCGGAGGATGCCGCCGGGATCGAGGCGCTGGCAGCGGCGATCGCCCCGGCAATCTAACCGGCCTGCCCTGCTCCGAAACGGGACAGGCGAGTCACAAATCCCCTAGCCTGCTTGGTTTTCCGGGACGGGCGATGCTAAATTCCAGGTTAAGCCCGGGAATCGCTCCGGCATAACAGGGGATTGCCGATGTCACCGCGTGCGCAAGCGCTTCATCTCGTTCTGGCGGCCGGGCTTGCCGGCCTGGCCGCTCCGGCCCTGGCAGCTGACCAGCCTGCCACCGATGCCGAAGGCCGGGTCTTCGGCAATACGGTCAACGATCCGCTGCCAGAGTGGAAACAGGCACCCGCTGCCCACGCCCAGCCCACTGCGCTCCCGCCGATGCCGGCCGGCCCCAATGCCATGCCGATGGGCCACCCCGGCCCTGACCGTGTCGCCTGGGAAGAAGCCCGGGCGGACTGGCTGGCCGAGTGCCGCCAGCGCTTTGGCGGCAAGGGCAAGGTCACCGGTGGCGTGCTGGGCGGGCTCGTCGGCGGAGTGGCAGGTAGCGCCATTGCCGGCCGCGGCAACCGCACGGTCGGGGCAGTGGTTGGCGGCGTTGCTGGTGCCGTGGCTGGCGCCGCTATCGGCGATTCGTCCGACCGCCGCCGCGCGCGCGATTACTGCGAAAGTTATCTCGATCGCCATATGGCGAGCTACGGCCCCGGCTATGGTGGCTATGGCTATGGCTATCCCCACGGCCAGATGACCTATGGTTATGCCATGCAGCCGATGATGGTGATGGTTCCGGTCGCGATGACCACTGTGGCCGCTCCCGCCGCGCCGCGGCAGGATTGCACTGAAACCGAAGTGATCGAGGAGTGGGTGCCGGTCGCCCGCCCGGCCAAGCGCTATATCCCGCGCCGCGCAGTACCGGACAAGCGGGTGCGGATCGTTCCCGACAAGCGCATCCGCAGCAACTGAGCCGAACCTCCGGCAAAGAAAAAGGCGGGGAACCCAATTCCGGTTCCCTGCCTTTTCTGTGTCAGCGCAGTCTGATCAGAGCTTACGTCCGATCAGCTCCTTCATGATCTCGTTGGTACCACCGAAGATCCGGGTGACGCGCGCGGCGCGCCACATCCGGGCGATCGGATACTCGTTCATGTAGCCCGCCCCGCCGAACAGCTGCAGGCACTTGTCCATTACTTCCCACTGCAGGTCGGTGTGCCACAGCTTGGCGGCAGCACCTTCCTCAGGGGTCAGTTCCTTCTTGAGGTGGCGGGCCAGGGCCCAGTCAAGGTGCGCCCAGCCGACCTGCAGCTTGGCCTTGAGATCGGCCAGCACGAAGCGGCTGTTCTGGAAATCGAGGATCGGCTTGCCGAAGGCCTTGCGGTCACGGGTGTACTCAACCGTCATGTCGAAGGCGCGCTGGGATCCGGCCATGGCCGAAACGGCGATCGACAGGCGCTCCTGCGGCAGCTCGCTCATCAGGTAGATGAAGCCCATGCCTTCCTCGCCGAGGCAATTGGTGATGGGCACACGCACGTCCTCGAAGAACAGTTCCGAGGTATCGGCTTCGTCCTGGCCGATCTTGTCGAGGTTGCGGCCGCGCTTGAAGCCTTCGCGGTCAGCCTCGACCAGCACGATCGAAACGCCCTTGTAGGCGGGCTGAATCTCGGTGTCCGTCTTGCAGCAAACCAGGATCAGGTCGGCGTTCTGGCCATTGGTGATGTAGGTCTTTGACCCGTTGATCACGTAATGGTTGCCGTCCTTCTTCGCCGTGGTCCGCATGCCCTGCAGGTCGGAACCGGTACCCGGTTCGGTCATGGCAATGGCAGTGATCACCTCGCCCGAAACCAGCTTGGGCAGCCAGTGGCGCTTCTGCTCTTCCGAGCCGTAGTTGACGATGTAGCTGACCACGATGTCCGACTGCAGCGAGAAGCCGGTGGTCACGCCGCCGTGATAGGCCGCCTCCTCGTCAACGATCGCGTTGTAGCCGAAGTCGAGTCCCAGGCCGCCGTATTCCTCGGGCACGGTCGGGCAGAGCAGGCCCAGCTCACCCGCCTTGGGCCAGATCGACTTGGGGACGATCCCGTCCTCAGCCCACTGGGCACCGTTGGGCGCAATCTCTTCCTGCATGAAGCGGCGCACGGTCTGGCGGAACGCCTCGTGATCTTCGGTGTAGGCGGTGCGGGCAAGCGAATCGAGCGACATGGGGTTTCCCTCTGGCTGATTTGGATTGGCCAGAGGTTTGGCGCTGCCCCGCGCGCCGGTCAACCGGAATTTAATCGCCCGGTTAAGGCAGCGCGGCGACCTGCGCCGCGACCAGTGATTGCAGCCGGATCCGGCCCAGCCGCAGCAAAGGATTGGCCCGGTCGATCCGCAGCGCAGAGCCCAGATCAGCCTTCACCCCCAGCGCCGCTGCACTCGCCGCACCGATCCGCAGGCGATAGTCGCCATAGGGTACGGAGTCGAACAGCACATAGCCGTCAAAGTCGCTCTGGACCTGGCGCACCACGTGGCCCGCCGTGTCGGTCAGTTCGATCACCACCCCGTCGCGTGGCTCGCCATCAGGCCCAAGCAGCAGCGCTTCCAGTTCGCCGGTCGGGGCGAGCGGCAGGCTGATCCTGGCGGCCACGCCTGGGCGCGGCACCACGACCACGCCCTTGCCCTTGGGCTGAAGCAGCGGATCGGGCAGCGTGCCGGCATCGATCGAGACCAGCACCGGGACATAGGGCGTCAGGCCGTCGATCACTGCGCGGCCGGCCTTGTTGGTCGGCGCTTCGGTGTGGCGGAAGCCGGCCCCGACCGAGACGCCTTCGACCAGCCCTTCGCCAGCCTGGCGATAGCCATCGCCATTCTCATCGCGGAACACCTCGACCGCAGCCTGACCGGATTCGGCGAGCCGCTGGCGCGACATCCGCCAGCCGCCGTCGACCGGATCTGGCCCGAGGCTGAAGCCCAGGGTCAGACCCAGCGTCAGGCGGCCACGCGTATCGAGCCGGCCTTCGGTGCGCAGCGCGAAGCGATCGAACTGGCGCACCCAGCCGAGCATCACCTCATCGCGGCGCGACGTGGCATCGTGTTCATAGCCCAGCCGCAGCGTCGAGCTCTTACCAAGGCCTGTTTCGGCCACAGCCTGGGCATTCTCCAGACCGCGGCGCTCGCCGTCGAGCGCGAAGCGCGCCGCGCCGCGCAGGCGCACCGGTCCGATCGCGGTATTCGCGATCAGGTTGAGCTTGGTGCCCAGATCTTCACCAACCAGTGCCGAGGCCGGGCCACGCGCGGTGCGGCGCGAAAGCTCGGTGGTCAGCGAGGTGCGGTGCAGCTGCAGCGCCGAGCGGATTGACCATTCGGTAACCTTTGCCCCCGTGCGGGTCTGGAAATGGCGGATTCCGGTCTCAACCGGCAGACGCCAGGTGCCCATCTTGACCGAAGTGCTCAGCCGCAGGCCATATTCGCGGCGCTGCTGGGCTTCGACCAGCTCGCTTTCGAAGTCGCCATCGACCCACAGCGCCTCCGCGTCATAGCGAATCGCGCCAAACCGCCCGAGCGCCTTGGCCTGGAAGGCCCGGCCCGCACCAAGCTGCTGCGCGCCGCTCACTTCGAGCAGCATGCGGCCCAGCGCGCGCTGGACGGTTCCTTCGATGTAATGGCGGCGGCGGCCGGCGAACATCACGCTCTGATATTCGACGCCGGCCGTGGTTCGTCGGTCAATCCCGCGTTCCACGCCAACGCCCCAGCGCCAACCGGTGTTGGGATCGCTGAAAGTCTTGCTGAGATCGATCAAATCCTGCCCGGCATCGACCACACCCGCCCAGTACCAGGTCTTGCCGGCTGGCAGGCTCTCGATTCCAACCGGAGCGCTGCTGCGCTCGCGCTTGATCTGCCCTTGCGGGCCGTAGAGCACGACTTCGAAGTCGTTCTGGCCCCACAACAGTTCGATATCGTCAAACCGGTAGCGGCCGTCGCCACGATCGGCCTGATAGGCACGCAATTCGCCATTGCGATAGAGTTCGGCGTCCCAGCCCGCTGGCATGGTGCCGCTGAGCGAGGTCACACCGAAGCGGCCCGGGCGGTTGAGCGGACGGTTGGATACAAAGGCGCCGCGCCCGTAAGCGGTTTGCGCGGTTAGCGCGCCGCGCAGCGACTCGACATCGCCCAGCGCAACCTGCGTCGCCTTGAGCGGGCCGAGCAGTTCGGCCGAGGGATCGTTGCGGAACAGCTTGAGGCGCAGCGAATCGGCGCCGTTGTCCGTGCTGCCCGCAAGGCGCGCAGTGTAGCTGAGGCCCAATGCCTCACCCGAAGCGAGCGCTTCGAACTGGGCACGCGCGCCCATGTTGCGGGTCCACTGCCCCTGGATCTGGACATCGACAGAGGGCATGCGCCAGCTCTGGTAAGGTGCCTGCGCCTGGGGCAGCTTGGACAGATCGAATTCGGCGAACTTGGGCTGGCGAAGTCGCGCGGCGCGACTTTTGCGCTCGATCGCTTCGAGGAACGGCAGCTTGCGATCGGATTCCAGCATGACCGCGAGGTTCGACAGATCGGCCCGGAAGCGGACCCCCATCCAGCCTGACAGCGCCTTGAGATCGACGCACCAGCCCTCCGGCGTATCGTGGATCGCATCCTTGGCGATTCCACGATTTCCGTTCATGTTTTGTACCGTATCGGGATCGCGATCGAGGGTGAAGCGTTGATCCTCCGCGAACAGCCACCCGGTTGCGCGGCGCGACTTCTTGTCAAGTCGCACCGGCAGGTCGAGCGCCTGGATCAGATCAGCAAAATCGACGCAGACGCCGGCAGGCGTCTGGTAGCCGCGGAGCGGTTCACCCAGGCGATACTGGCCGCTCCGCAGTTCGAGCAGCAGCGAATCGTCCTCGTTCGCGCTCCAGGCTTGAGCGTGAGCCGGGGCGCTCGCTCCCACAACGCCGAACGCCGCCCCAAGCAGGGCGGCGACAAGGCGCAGCGGTGGGAGGTTGCCCCTCATGACGTCAGCTTTCGCTTCTCGCTTTCGGTTTCATCGGCTCAGCGCACGACCGAGGTGATCTCGGCGATCAGCTGACCGCCGTTCTCAGGGAGTTCGCGGTATTCGATGCGAATCGGGCCTGAGAGCTTGGCGATCTGCTCAGCAGTCAACGGGATCCTGACCGAACGGCCCTGGACTTCGGGGTAGATCGCCACCCCCTTGATCAGGAAGATCTGTTCGCTGCCGCGCTTGCCGAGGATCTCGCCATAGACCGAGCGCTGGCCGGAGCGGCGCATATCGAGCTCGAGCCATTTGCTGGTGGTATTGCCGCCCAGCCGCGGATTGGCGATCGTCGCGCCAGCCTCAAGCCGCCCCTTGCGGATAAAGACCGGGATCGTGATCCCGTAGACCGGGGTCAAGCGAATCGCGAGCTGGCCCGCAGTGGCCTGCTCCTGGGCGGCTTCGGGCGAGAGTGCCGGCGGCACGGCGCGGAAGCTCATATGAACACGGTATTCGCCGTCCGGCAATTCCGGCGCGGGCCGCGCGCTCAGGCGAATCGCCTGGGGTTGGCCTGGCAGCAGCGTAATTCGCTTGGGCGCATAACGCAGCATTTCCAGCGCGGCCTTTTCGGTAGCGCTGGCCTCGGCCTCGGTCACATCGGCAAAGTCGCCATCCGGCTCCATCCGCCGCAGTTCAACTCCAATCCGATAAGTCGCGGCCTGGTTGCCAATGTTGCTCAGCACCACTTCGGCATTGCCGCCACCGTTGATGATCACGCGAGTCGGCGCAACCAGCAGGTCACCCTGCGCCAGCGCCGGACTGGTGCTGAGCGTGGCGGCCAGGGCACCAAGGCCCAGAACAAAGCGGCGGATCGAAGAAATAGACAGCATTGGCTGCGAACCCTTGGCAGAAGCAATTCCTTGCCGAAGTCCAACGACGGGACCTGCGGCTTCTGCGTAGGGTCTAGGCAAACAGGGTTAATTTCCCGCTAAGGATGGCCTGCTTGCGATGGGCAAAGCAAAGGGCCGCACCCGCGCGTGGCGGATGCGGCCCATGGTCTCCCCACGGCTGCAGCTAAGCAGCCGGGTTAGTTATGCTTACTGGTATTCAACCGAGACGTTGAAGGTGCCGTTGTAGACACCGGCAACCTGGCCCGAAGCAACGGTCAGCGTGCCGCCGACGTTGAAGGTGGCCGAACCCGTACCGCTCAGCTGGAAAGCGCCCGGAGGATTGCTGTTGAAGCCGCTGATCGACATCGTTTCGGTGCCGAGGGCGCGGGTCAGCGTGGCCGAGGTCGGCAGCGTGACGACGACGCTGGCGTTCGGCGTGCCGCCGACGGTGAAGCCAGCCGGAGCCCGAGTGCCGGTCGAAACCAGCGTGCCCGACGAAGCCTTGGTCGTGTCAGCGTTGACCGTAACGGTGCCGCCGGTGTTGGCAGCGATCTGACCGAAGTTCAGCGCCGAATCGGCGGTGAGGGTCAGGGTGCTGAGCACTTCAGCCGTGGCATTGGCAGTGGCCGAAGTGGCGGCCGAAGCGGCCGAAGCAAACGAAACGGCGCTGAGAGCGGCGCCGACGAGAGCGATGCGAAGCGTATTGCGCATGGTGTTAGTAATCCCTTCCAAGCAGTCAAACCTGCAGCGTGATGGCGCCGCCCGAATGGACGGCCGCCCCCCATTCGCAGGAATGCTCGTAGTTTCACGGAGTTGTGGGATTACTTTTGGGTATGGTTAACCGATCGAGCCCCGGTGTTAACGCCCGGCTCCGCAGATTCCCACATTTACGGCTGTGCTGCTAGATTCCGCCGCCAGTCAGGCGCTGGCAGATCAGGTCGAGCTGGTCGAGTGTGCGGTAGCGGATGGTTACCGCGCCCGAGCGCGGATCCGCATCAGCATTGATTCGCACTGACAGGCCGAGGAATTCCTCAAGGTGCGCCTGGACTGCGGCGATATCCGCCGAGTTGGCGTTATCCCGCTCGCTGCGGGCGCGGCGCTGGGTGGCAGGCGCATCCTTACAGCGGGTCAGGCGTTCGACTTCACGGACGGACAACTGCCGGGCGACAGTCTGCTGAGCCAGCTCGGCCGCATTCTCAACCCCGACGAGCGCGCGAGCGTGCCCCATCGAAAGTTTGCCCCCTTCGACCAGCGCGATCACGCTGTCCGGCAAGGTCAGCAGCCGCTGAAGGTTAGCGACATGGCTGCGGCTCTTATCGACCAGCTTGGCAATCTCGGCCTGGGTCAGTCCCTCATCGTCAGCCAGGCGGTGGTAGGCGCGGGCCTCTTCGATCGGATTGAGATCCTCGCGCTGCAAATTCTCGATCAGCGCAAGGGCGGTAACCTCCCGCTCATCAAGATCGCGGATAATTGCAGGAATTTCATGGAGTTGTGCCCGCTGCGCGGCACGCCAGCGGCGTTCCCCGGCAACCAGCCGCCACCGCCCTGCGCCGTGCGGCGTCACGATCACCGGCTGGATCACGCCGCGTGCGGCGATTGAGGCAGCCAGTTCATCCAGCGCCGCCTCATCGAAATGACGGCGTGGCTGGCCCGGATGCGGCACGATTGCAGCGACTGCCAGCAAGGCCAGGCCATCCTTGGCTGCAGCAGCCCCCGACGCGTTCGATAGCGCGGCGGGATTGACCAGCGGTTCTTCGCGGCGGGTTTCGCCGAGCAGCGCGCCAAGGCCGCGCCCCAGCGCCAGGGGCTTCTTCTTGGCGGCAGCCTGCGGGGCGGTGCTGGTGGTGTTGTCGTCGCTCATGCGGCTTTCCTCGACTCGGGCAGGCGGCCAATCACTTCGCGGGCCAGGGCGATGTAAGCGCGGCTTCCCGCGCAGGAATGATCATAGACCAGCGCCGGCAGGCCATGGCTGGGCGCCTCGGACAGGCGGACATTGCGCGGGATGACCGATTCAAACACCAGCGGCCCCAGGCAGGAGCGGACGTCATCCGCGACCTGGTCGGTCAGACGATTACGGCGATCGAACATGGTCAGCGCCACGCCGATGATGCCGAGATCCGGGTTGAAGCGCTGCTGAACCCGCTCCACGGTCTGGAGCAGCTGGCTGAGCCCCTCGAGCGCGAAAAACTCGCACTGTAGCGGGACCAGCAGGGTATCGGCGGCACAGAGCGCGTTGAGCGTGAGCAGGCCGAGCGATGGCGGGCAATCGATCAGGCAGATGTCATGCCCGGCATCCGATGAGAGGGCCTGACGCAGGCGAGCGGTACGATTCTCGACCGAAACCAGCTCAACCTCGGCGCCCGAAAGGTCCACCGTGGCCGGGACGATGTCGAGCCCGGGGATCCTTGTTGAGGAAACACATTCGCTGAGCGGCATCTGATCGACCAGCAGGTCATAGGTCGAACGTTCGCGGTCATTGGTGGCGATGCCGATCCCGGTCGAGGCATTGCCCTGCGGATCAAGGTCAATCAGCAGCACTTTCGAGCCGGTGGCGGCCAGCGCGGTCGCAAGGTTGATCGCCGTGGTGGTCTTGCCCACCCCGCCCTTCTGGTTTGCGATCGCCATGCGAATCACGGTTTTCTCCCCTTTTTGCCGAGCAGCTGGCCAACAATGACCCCCGCCTCGGGATCGGTCAGCGACTGTTCCACGTGGAACAGGTGATTCCATCCCTTGAGCTCTGACAGTTCCTGCTGCGCCGAGCGCCCCTTCGGCAACAGGTACAACGTGTCCTTTGTGGAAAAGCGTGCGGATAGGTCGAGCAATCGGACGAGTGGAGCGAAGGCCCGTGCCGAAATGACGCGGAATGGCCGGGACTCGACCTGTTCGAGCCGCGCACCGACAACCTGCGCCCACTCCAACCCCAATGCGATTCGCGCTCGCTCGAGCCATTCGATCCGCCGCGCTCGCGATTCGACCATGACCACTTCGCAATCGGGCCGCAGTGCCGCAATCACCAGTCCCGGAAAGCCCGCACCGGTCCCCAGATCAAGCCAGGACGAGGATGTTTCACGTGGAACATGCGGCAGCAGTTGCGCCGAATCGGCGATATGGCGCTGCCAGACCAGCGGCAGGCTAGCGGCGGCCACCAGGTTCTGCCGCGCGTTCTCCTCGACCAGCAAGGCGATCAGCCGCTCGATCCGTTCGGCTGCGACAGCATCCCATTCCGGCAAAGCCGCAAGCCAGGCGCGGGCTTGCTGTTCGGTCGCGATCATGCGGCGATATCGGCGCGGCGGCGGGCATGAACCAGCAGGGCAGCGAGCGCCGCCGGGGTAATCCCCGGAAGCCGCCCAGCAGCCGCCAGTGTGGCAGGCCGGGCCCTGGACAGCCGTTCCACCATCTCACGCGACAGGCCGGGAATCGCGGCATAAGGAAAGTCATCCCCCAGCGGCAGCGCCTCACCCGCACGCAGATCGGCCAATTCGCTGTCCTGCCGCGCAAGATAGGGGGCATAGGCCGCGTCCTCGGCGAGTTCTGCTGCGAGCTCTGGATCGTCATGCAGGTCTTCACCCAGCCAGGGTGACAGGTTCTCGAGGTCCACTCCCCCGAACCGCAGCCATTCGCGCAGCGGCAGGCGGCCAACGTCGGCTCGCACCGGCAGACCCGCTGTGGCCAGTTCGTGGCCGGTCACCGTGCTGTCCAAAGCCGCCTCAATCCTTACGCGGGTTTCCTCACGCCGCGCGAACCATTCGGCGCGCTGGGGGCCGACGCAGCCCGCAGCCAGGGCCAGCGAGGTCAACCGCGTCGTGGCATTATTCGCCCGCAGTCGCAGCCGGTACTCGGCGCGCGCAGTGAGCATGCGGTAAGGCTCGCTCACCCCGTGCAGGGTCAGGTCATCGATCATCACCGCCATGTAGGAATTGGCCCGATCGAGCGCGATCGGCTGACGACCCAGCACTTCCGCCGCAGCCGACATCCCGGCGACCAACCCTTGTGCCGCCGCCTCTTCATAGCCCGTCGTGCCGTTGATCTGCCCGGCGCAGTAGAGCCCCGGCAGATCGCGCAGTTCCAGGCTGGGCCGCAAGGCGCGCGGATCGATATGATCATATTCGACTGCATAGCCGGGCACGACCATCTCGACCTGTTCCAGGCCCTTCATGGTCCGCAGCATGGCAAGCTGCACATCGGCCGGCAGCGAAGTCGAGATGCCGTTGGGATAGACCAGGTGCGTGTCCAGCCCTTCTGGCTCAAGGAAAACCTGGTGCCCATCACGGTCGCCAAAGCGGTGAATCTTGTCCTCGATCGAGGGGCAGTAGCGCGGCCCCTGCGCGCCGATCGCCCCGGAAAACAACGGCGAACGGTGCAGGTTGGCGCGGATGACGTCATGGCTGCGGACGTTGGTGCGGGTGATCGCGCAGAACACCTGCGGCAGGGCGCGCCCCGCCCCGCCATGGGCCACTGGCAGCGCCGACATCGTCCACTCTTCGGGATCAGACGGCTGCTCTTCGAGCATGGCCCAGTCGATCGTCCGGCCATCGAGCCGCGGCGGGGTGCCGGTCTTGAGCCGCGCCATCGGCAGCGCGGCTTCACGCAGCTGTGCCGCAAGGCGCTGGGCCGAAGCTTCACCAATCCGCCCGCCGACCAGCTGTTCCTCACCTCGGAACAGCGCGCCGCCCAGGAAGGTGCCGGTGCAGAGCACCAACGCGCGGGCAGCCAGCGGGGTGCCATCAGCCAGGTCGATCCCGGCGACGCGCCCGCCTGACAACCGCAGCGCCGCTGCTTCGCCCTGCACCAGCGCCAGGTCACCTTGTTGGCCCAACAGCTGCTGGACAGCTGCCTTGAACCGCTTGCGGTCGGCCTGGACGCGCGGGCCCTGCACAGCGCTGCCCTTGGAGCGGTTGAGCATCCGGTAATGGATCGCCCCGGCATCGGCGGCGCGGGCAATGATCCCGTCGCAGGCATCAACCTCGCGCACCAGGTGGCCCTTGCCGAGCCCGCCAATCGCCGGGTTGCAGCTCATCGCGCCGATGGCATCGAGATCAAAACTGACCAACGCCGTGCGCGCGCCCATCCGCGCGGCCGCGGCAGCCGCCTCCACTCCGGCGTGTCCGCCACCCACAACGATGATGTCAAACTGGTCCATGCTTGCTGCGGCCTTTAGCCGAGCGATGTTTCACGTGGAACAGCTTTTGCGCCGGGCGGTCTACTTCCCGATGCAGAAGCGCCCGAACAGCGCATCGAGCATGTCCTCGGTCGTGGTTCGGCCCAGCAGTGCGTCAAAGGCGACCCGCGCCAGGCGGAGCGCTTCGGCCACCAGGAGGGGATCCGTCTCGTCCTCTGCCGCCTGGAGCGCGCGGGCAGCCTCAAGCAGCAGATCGTGCTGGCGCTGGTTCAGCGCCGCCTCACCGGGCTTGGGCATGGCCTGACGGGCCGTAGCGACCAGATCGGCGATCAGCGCCGCAATCCCCTCGCCGCTCACTGCCGAGACACGGTGACGCGCCTGGCGCTTTGCCGCACCCTGCGGCCGGTCACACTGCGCCGACACTTCCCAGGCCCCGAGCGGCCCCTCGCCCTCGGGGCCCAGCCACAGCACCAGGTCGGCCCGGTCGAGCGCCTCGAGCGCGCGTTCGATCCCGATCGCCTCAACCACATCGTCGGTCGCATCATGGAGGCCGGCAGTATCGGCAAACAGAAATGGGACCCCGGCGTAGGCAACCGGGCGAGTCAGCACGTCGCGCGTGGTACCGGCAATCGGGGTTGCAATAGCCGCATCGGCTTGAACCAAGGTATTGAATAAAGTGCTTTTTCCGGAATTCGGCGGACCAGCGATGACCACTCGCAAGCCTTCACGCAACACCTCGACGCGCGGCCGCGTCAGCCAGGTGGCAATCTGGGCACGCAAGGCATCGACCCGCTGGAGGAAATCGGCCGGCAGCAGCGCGACATCGTCCTCGTCAGCGAAATCGAGCACGGCCTCGACCGAGGCGGACAGCCCCAGGAGTTGTTCCCGCCACGCCTCGACCTGGCGCGAGAAGGCTCCACCCGCCATAGCCAGCGCCGACTGGCGTTGCAGCTCGGTCTCGGCATTGAGCAAGTCGGCCAGGCCTTCGGCTTCAGCCAGATCGATCCGGCCATTGGCAAAGGCACGGCGGGTGAATTCGCCCGGTTCGGCTGCGCGCAGGCCTGGCAAGGCATCCAGCGCTGCGGAAACTGCGGCCACCACCGCCCGGCCGCCATGGAGGTGCAGTTCGGCCGTATCCTCGCCCGTGGCGGTATTCGGACCCGGCAGCCACAGCACCAGCGCCCGGTCAAGCACGGCACCGCCGCTGTCCCGCAGCGTCGCCGTCACCGTGCGACGTTCTGGTGGAAGCCGCTCGGCCAGCGCCTGCAAGGCTGCGCCTGCCGCCGGCCCGCTGATGCGGACGACGGCAATCGCGGCCGGCGGCGCGCCGCTCGACAGGGCGAAGATCGTGTCAGTCATGGTCAGTCAGACAAACCCGCAGCGGGTTCAATCCTCGCTCTTCTTCTTGGCCCCGGCTGCGAAAGCGGCGCCATTCTCAACGAATTGCTGGAACAGCTTGAGGCCCATCTGCCCCATCGGGGCGATATTCTTGGCGATGTCCTGGATCTGCTCGACATTGCCGGCACCCTTCATCGCCTTGGATATGGCCTCGATATAAAACTGGTTGGCCTTGCCGACATCCGGCAAGCCCAGGAACGAGCGCGCCTCTTCCGGGGTACAGTCGATCTCGACATTGATCTTCATCGTGGTCTCCTTGCCGCCGGTCCCAGTTCCGGTCATCAAGCTGGCACAGGGCCTTGGCAAAGTCCATCCAGCCGACATATTGGCATCTAGCCCTTTACCCGCCCACCCTCACTCGCGGAGCATCCCATGGCCACCAACACCCAGTTTCCCGCCTATAACGGCAGCGCGCAGATCCCGGCCTACGTTGCCCGGCCGGCCGGCAAACCCAAGGCTGCAATCATCGTGATTCCCGAAATCTTCGGGGTGAACCCCGGGATCCAACAAAAGTGCGAAACCTGGGCCAGCGAGGGCTACCTGGCGCTCGCCCCCGATATCTTCTGGCGCTTTGCCCCAGGAATCGAGCTCGATCCCGATGTGCCGGAGCAGCTGCAGGAAGCCTTTGACTATTTCGGGCAGTACGATCCTGACCTGGGCGTCCAGGATATCGAAGCCGCCATCCGCCATCTGCGCGGCGCTGAAAGCGTCAGCAAGGTTGGCCTGGTCGGTTACTGCCTGGGTGGCCGGATGGCCTATATGGCGGCCGCGCGGACCGATATCGATGCCTCGGTCGGCTATTACGGCGTGATGATCGACCAGATGCTGGGTGAGAGCCACGCTATCGCCAACCCGCTGATGCTGCACATCCCGACTGCCGACCACTTTGTCGGCCCGGAAGCACAGGCCGCGATCCATGCCGGGCTCGACGATCACCCCAAGGTGACGCTGCACGACTACGCAGGACTGGACCATGGCTTTGCCGCCGAAATGGGTGATCGCCGCGATGAAGCCGGCGCTCAGCTTGCGGACGCCCGGACGCGCGAGTTCCTCGCGGCCAATCTAGCCTGAGCTGTAGCTGCCGATGGCCTGGAAGATCCGCGCGATCACCGCGCGGTCTTCCTCGGGCACTTCGGGCCGCCAGATCTCGAACAGCAGGACGACGCGACGCTGCGAGCCGTCGTTCTTCGCCTCGTGCTCGATCGAATCGTCAAAAACCAGCGGCACGCCTGGCTCCCAGGTGCGGGTATCGCTGCCGACGCGCAGCCAGCAGTTCGGGGCGGTGCGGATCGGAATGTGGCAGATCAGCCGCGTATTGAGCATGCCGCAGTGCGGCTTGATATGGGTCCCCGGCAGCAGGCTCGACCAATGGGCATTGGGTGAGCGGCCCGGACTGACCGGCATCGGCGCCAGTTCAAGCGCGGCCATGGTGGCGGGGCAACGGCGCGCATTTTCCGCAACGACTGCCCCATCGCGCCAGAAGTAGAAGGCTGACCAATCCTTGCGTTCAAGCAGGTGATTGGCCGGTGCGGGGCGGTCCGGGTTGTGGCGGACATAGGGATCGAAACCCTGGTCGCCCCCAGCAATCACGTCTGCCAATTCCTGCTGCATCGCCGGGACCTGCGCCAGCATGCCATCCAGCCAGGGGAATTTGGCCGGATCATAGAACCGTCGCTGCGGCAGGCCGGGATAGTAGAACATCGTCGGCTGCTGCAGGTAGACCTGGCGCTTGCCGGTCAGCAGATCGACCGCCTCACGCATGGCCGGACTGAGATTCTCACCCAGCTCGCCCAGCAAATGGCCGGTAAAGTCATCGCTGGCACTGGCGAGGTAGGCGCGGGCGTGGGCCTCCAGCTGGGCCAACTCGGGCGGTATGCGGCCATCGAAGGCCATTTGCGCCTGGGCCGTGCGATAGAAGCTGATCGCCGCCCGGGCATCGCCGGCCCGCTCACGCAGCAGGCCCTTGAGCAGCAGCGCGCCGACATCGCGAATCGCCCGGGCAAGCTGGCGATCGATCGCGGCCTCGGCGGCATCGTTGTGCCCCAGCGCCAGTTCGGCATTGGCCAGCGCCGGCCAGGGGAAATCCTCGGGCGGAGCGCCCTGCGCGGCCTCTCGCAGCAAGGCACCGGCGCGGGCATGATCGCGCGCGGCGAGGGCCTGCATGCCCTGGGCAATCATGGTCTGGCGCTCGCTGCTCATGACAGGGGCTTAGGGCAGACTGGAACTTTGGCGCAAGTCGCGCCATTGTCAGGCCAAACCAGTGCGAGAAGGAGCCTGCCCATGTCCACTCACCCCGGTGTCGCCGCCTGGCATGCCTATATGGCCAGCGGCGGCGATCCAGCGCTGCTCTCGGCCCAGCTGGCTGATGATGCCGTGTTCCACTCACCCGTGGTGCACAGCCCGCAAGCGGGCAAGGCCAAGGTCAGAATGTACCTGCTGAGCGCGGCCAAGGTGCTGGGCAATGACAGCTTCACCTATGTCCGCGAGATCGTTGAAGGCAACGACGCCCTGCTCGAATTCACCTGCGAGATCGACGGGGTCCACGTCAACGGGATCGACCTGATCCGCTTTGGAGATGACGGAAAGATCATAGATTTCAAGGTTATGGTCCGCCCGGTCAAGGCGGTCAACAAGCTGTGGGAGATGATGGCGGCGCAGCTCCAGGCGGCGGCCGGCTAGGGTCGGATCGAGCCCGAACCGTCGATCCGGCAACCACCGTTTGCTGACCATTCAGGCTCAAGCGGCGGTTCCCACATTGCATCCATGAAGTCGAACATCTGCCGGTCGACCTGCATGGCATAGGTCTCGCCGCGTTCCTTGTTGCGGCGATTGACGCGGAACCAGCGCTCGTCGGCGGGTACATCGATGAAGTGCACCGCGGCGGTCAGGCCGGCATCGGTGGCAAAGGCCCGAAACCGGTCGCGGTGCTCCTTGGTGGTGAAGCCTAGATCGAGAACTGCTGGCACGCCCCGGGCCGCGAGCTGCTTGGCCGTGTCCATGACCTGCGCCTCACAGCGCCGCACCCGTTCGATCGTCCACTGGAACTCGATCGGCTGCGGGCTGTCGGCCCAGAACAGCGTCATCATCCACTCGTCGATCGAAAAGCGAACGCCGCCCAGCTCTTCAGCCAGGCGGCGCGCATAGGTGGTCTTTCCGGCCCCGGTGGAGCCAACAATCAGGACGATGTCGGCTGCCATCGGGTACCCTTACTGGTTCATCGTCGCGAAGAAGTCTTCGTTGGTCTTGGAATCCTTCATCTTGTCGAGCAGGAATTCCATCGCGTCGATCGTGCCCATCTGCATCAGGATGCGGCGCAGGACCCACATCTTGCTGAGCTTGTCCTTGCCGACGAGCAGCTCTTCCTTGCGGGTGCCGGACTTGCCGACATCCAGCGCCGGGAAGATGCGCTTGTCCGCTACCTTGCGGTCGAGCACGATTTCCGAGTTACCCGTGCCCTTGAATTCTTCGAAGATCACTTCGTCCATGCGGCTGCCGGTATCGATCAGCGCGGTGGCGATGATCGAGAGCGAGCCGCCCTCTTCGATGTTGCGCGCCGCACCGAAGAAGCGCTTGGGGCGCTGCAGGGCATTGGCGTCGACACCGCCGGTCAGGACCTTGCCCGAGCTGGGCACGACGGTGTTGTAGGCGCGGCCGAGGCGCGTGATCGAGTCGAGCAGGATCACCACATCGCGCTTGTGTTCGACCAGGCGCTTGGCCTTCTCGATCACCATTTCGGCGACCTGGACGTGGCGCGTGGCGGGCTCGTCAAAGGTCGAGGAGATCACCTCGCCCTTCACCGAACGCTGCATGTCGGTGACTTCTTCCGGACGTTCGTCGACCAGTAGCACCAGCAGGAACACTTCAGGGTGGTTGTCGGTGATCGCCTTGGCGATGTTCTGCAGCAGCACGGTCTTGCCGGTGCGCGGCGGCGCGACGATCAACGCGCGCTGGCCCTTGCCCTGCGGACTGATGATATCGATCACCCGGGCCGACTTGTCCTTGACGGTTGGATCGACCGTATCAAGGTTCAGCCGCTCATCGGGATAGAGCGGGGTCAGGTTGTCGAAGTTGACCCGATGGCGAACCGCTTCGGGATCGTCGAAATTGACGCTGATCAGCTTGGTGATCGCGAAATAGCGCTCGCCATCCTTGGGCGCGCGGACCTCGCCTTCCACCGTATCGCCGGTGCGCAGGCCCCATTTGCGGACCTGGTTGGGCGAGACATAGATGTCGTCAGGACCGGCGAGGTAATTGGCTTCCGGGCTGCGCAGAAACCCGAACCCGTCGGTCATCACTTCGATCGTGCCCTGGCCAACGATTTCCTCGCCGTCTTCGGCCAGTTCCTTGAGGATCGCGAACATCAGGTCCTGGCGGCGCATCGTCGATGCGGCTTCAACCTCGAGCTCTTCGGCCATCTCGACCAGCTCGGCAGGGGTTTTCTTCTTGAGTTCTTTAAGATGCATTATCGTTTTATTTCCGTGTTTTGCGCATAGGCGCAGGCTGTGATGGCCGGTCGATCGAAGGGCTTGGAGAAAGCGGATCGCGGCGCGTCGTCAGTGGCGCGCGCCCATGCCGGACGACATCCAGATAGGCCTTCGGGCTGAGGCGGTCAACGCCGCAGAGTCAGATTGGCTTCACGATCACCATGATCGCGATCAGCACGGTGGCGATGCCGGGCACCTCGTTGAGGATCCTGAGCCGCTTGCCTTCCAGCCGCCGCTTGCCCTGGGCCAGGTCGGCGGCATAGCCCGCCATCCAGACGTGATAGGCGCTGAGGATCAGCACCAGACCCAGCTTGGCGTGGAACCAGGGCTGGGCGAAGGCTCCGATCGATATGGCCAGCGCCAGCCCCAGCAGCCAGGTCACGCCCATGGCCGGCCACAGGATGATCCGCAGCAGGCGCCGCTCGCGGTCGATCCAGCGGGCTTCCTCGGCCGAGCCAGGCTCAGCCTCCTGATGGTAGACGAAGAAGCGCGGCAGCATGAACAGCCCCGCCATCCAGAAAATCACAAAGGTGATGTGGCCGGCCTTGAGCCAGAGATAGGTCATGCTGAGCACCCAAGAAAGCATGGCTGGACCATACTAGCGCTTCCAGCCGCGCACCAGCGCCAGCAGTTGTTCGACATGCTCGATCGGGGTGGTCTGGCCGATCCCGTGGCCCAGGTTGAACACGTGCGGGCGGTCGGCAAAGGCTTCGAGCACGCGCAGCGCCTGGCGATCGAGCTCATCCCCGCCGGCCAGCAGCAGCAGCGGATCGAGATTGCCCTGGACCGGCATGCCGGCCGGCAATTCGCGCGCGGCCCACACTGGATCGATTGTTTCATCCACACCGACCGCCTCAACCCCGGTCTCGCGCGCATAGGCGGTCAGTTTTTCGCCGGCACCCTTGGGAAAGCCGATGATCGGGACGTGGGGGGCCCTGGCCTTCAATTGACGCACGATCGCGGCGTTGGGGGCAATCACCCAGCGCTCGAACTCGCTTGGCGCCAGGCTGCCCGACCAGCTGTCGAACAGCTGCACGGCCTCCGCCCCGGCCTGGATCTGGCCGATCAGGTATTCCACCGTCACGCCAATGATCGCATCGATGATTGCCTGGAAACCGGCCCGATCGCGATAGGCCAGCGCGCGGGTATCGTGCTGGTCACGGCTGCCCTCGCCCGCCACCATATAGGTCGCAACGGTCCAGGGGCTGCCGGCAAAGCCCAGCATGGTCTTGTCGCCCGGCAGTGCAGCCTTCACCTGCCGCACGGTTTCGTAGATCGGGCTCAGCCGCTCGGGTACCGCAGTCAGGCTGGTCAGCGCCGCATCGAGCAGGCGGGGCGAGAGGTGCGGGCCTTCACCGACCAGGAATTCCAGGTCCTGGCCCATCGCATGGGGCACGATCAGGATATCGGAAAACAGGATCGCGCCGTCAAAGCCGAACCGCCGGATTGGCTGGAGCGTGATCTCGGCCGCAGCCTCGCTGTCATAGACCAGGTTCAGGAACCCGCCCTTGCTGGCCCGCAGTGCGCGATATTCCGGCAGGTATCGGCCGGCCTGGCGCATCAGCCAAACGGGCCGCTCAGCCGTGTTCTCGCCAGACAGGGTACGGAGCAACAAACCGGGCATTTCGTGAGTCCAATCAAATTCAAATTAGATTCTTATAAGGTTTATGTAGGTAGTTGGCCCTGTGGAAAGCGGGGATTGGCGCCCCTTGCCTGAATTGTCCCGGGCTGAACAGGGGCAAGCGAGGGTCCGAATCCGCGCAGGGCCGCGTCAAGCAGAGGTTGTCCCCACTGTCCCCAGGTTGTGGGAATCGTTTTCCCCTTGTCCACAAGGTCTGTGTGGAAGGGCCGGAAGCGGGCAGTGAATCTGTCCCCGAACTTGTCCCATGGCTTGTGCCGTGGTTTATGCAGGGCTCTGTCCACAGGGGTAAGCCTCGAGCCCGATGCCGCGTCTGCACCTTCATCTTCTGTCCGATTCCACCGGCGAAACGCTGGAGATGATCGCCAAGGCGGCATTGGCCCAGTTTGAGGGAGCCGAGGTCAGCCGCCATTTCTGGCCGATGGTTCGCTCGCTCCAGCATCTTGATCGGATCATGGGTGATATCGCCACCAATCCGGGCCTGGTCTTTTTCACCCTCGCCAATGCCGAGATTCGCGTTCGGCTGGAAGAGCGCTGCCGGGCCCTGGGCCTGCCGTTGGTGCCGGTCCTGGACCGTGCCATCGAGGCACTGGAAGGGGCCCTGGGCCAGCATCCCCACGCTCGCCCCGGCCGCCAGCACGCGATGGACGAGGCCTATTTCGCCCGCGTCGATGCGATCCACTATACCATCGCCCATGACGACGGGGTGGCCTGGGAAGACTGGGAGCAGGCCGATATCGTCCTGGCCGGAGTCTCGCGCAGCTCGAAGACCCCAACTTCGATCTACCTTGCCAACCGCGGTTACAAGGTCGCCAATATCCCGATCGTGGTGGAAAGCCCGCCGCCGCCGGCGCTGTTCGGGCTGAAGCATCCGCTGGTGGTCGGGCTGACGACGGCGCCCGAGCGGTTGGTCCAGGTCCGGCGCAACCGGCTGCTGTCGCTCAACCAGGCGCCCGAGACGGCCTATGTAGACCAGGACCGGGTGACCAGCGAGGTGCAATATGCCCGGCGGATGTTTGCCGATAACGGCTGGCCGGTGATCGACGTTACCCGCCGCTCGATCGAGGAAACCGCCGCGGCCGTGATCAACATCTACAACGAACGCCACGCCGGCGAGGAACAGCGATGAGCGCATTGGTGCTCGCTTCGCAAAGCGCCTCGCGCCGGGCGATGCTGACCGAGGCTGGAGTGCCCTTCACCGCGCGCGCGGCCGATGTCGATGAGCGCGGGATCGAGGCCGAAATGTATGGTTCGGCGCCGGACCAGATCGCGCTGGCGCTCGCTCGGGCCAAGGCGCTGGCCGTGGCCCAGGCCGAGCCGGAGCACTGGGTGCTGGGCAGCGATTCGCTCGTGACGGTCGATAGCCGCCGTTTCGACAAGCCGCGCAGCCGGGCCGAAGCGGCCGAGCATCTGGCCTACTTCTCCGGCAAGGTGATGGAATTGCACAGCGCCGCCGCCCTGGCGCGCGGTGGACGGACCGAATGGGACCACACTGACGTCGCCCGGCTCAAGGTGCGGGATCTGTCTGACGCGTTCATTGCCGGTTACCTCGACGCCGAATGGCCGGCTGTCAGCGGCTGTGTCGGCGTGTTCCGGATCGAGGCGCTGGGGGTGCAACTGTTCGAGAGCATCGAAGGCAGCCACTTCACCGTGCTGGGCATGCCCTTGTTGCCGGTCCTGGCGGCGCTGCGCGCGCGCGGGGTGCTGCGGGCATGAGCAAACCCTATGCTGAAGTGATCGGCGATCCGATCATCCAGTCGAAAAGCCCCGTGATCCAAGGCTTCTGGCTGAGCCAGCTGGGCATTGATGCAGACTATCGCCGTTGCCACGTTACCGCCGATGGACTGGCCGCTTACCTCGCCGAACGGCGAGGCGATGCATTGTGGCGCGGCTGCAATGTCACCATGCCGCACAAGCAGGCGATCATGCCGCTGCTGAACCGGATCGATGATGAGGCGGCGCGGATCGGTGCCGTCAATACCGTGGTGCGCGAGGCTGATGGCAGCCTGACCGGTTACAACACCGATGCGCCGGGCTTTCTCGAGCCGGTCGCGCCGTTGCTGGGCGACGAGGACTATCGCTTTGCCTATGTGATCGGCACCGGCGGCGCGGCGCGAGCGATCATCGATGCGCTGTTTCATGCCGAATTTATGATCTGGTCGATCAGCCGCAATCCGGCCAAGGCCAGGGCCGAATTCGGTCAATATCTCGGCGACGATCCGGAGTTCCTGATCGACCTGGCCGAACTGCCGTCCGGCCCGCTGCGCCCGGCCGACCTGGAAGTGTTCAGCCTGATCGTCAATGCCACCCCGCTCGGCATGACCGGGCATGACCCGCTGGATCTGCCATGGGGCGGGTTCCTGGCCAATGCCACGGTCTATGACATCGTGACCGCGCCGGTCGATACGGCCCTCCTGCAGCAGGCCCGGGCCCAGGGGCTGGCGACGATCGATGGCCTGGCCATGCTGATCGGGCAGGCGGCGGTGGCCTTCGAGAAGTTCTTCGGTGCCCCCGCCCCGCGCGGCGCCGATGCCGAACTGCGGAGCCTGCTGACCCAATGAGCAAACCCTTCATCCTCGGCCTGACCGGCTCGATCGGCATGGGCAAGTCAGCCGTGGCGGCGATGCTGCGCGGCCTCGGTGTGCCGGTCTTCGATGCCGATGCCGCGGTGCACGAGCTGCAGGGCCCCGGCGGGGCCTGTGTCTGCCCGATCGAGCGCGCCTTTCCGGGGACGACCGGCGCGCAAGGCGTCGATCGGCAAAAGTTGGGCGCGGCGGTGTTCGGCAATCCCGAGGCGCTCAAGCTGCTTGAATCGATCGTTCACCCCGAAGTCGCCGAAATGCGCCGCACTTTCCTGGCGGACAATGCCGAGGCGGCGCTGATTGTCTTCGACATCCCGTTGCTGTTCGAGAAGACCGGCAATCACGGGCTCGATGCCGTGGCGGTGGTCTCCGCACCTTACGAGCAGCAGCGCGAACGTGTGCTCGCCCGGCCGGGCATGACCGAGGAAAAGTTTGCGCAGATCCTGAAGCTTCAGGTTCCCGATGCCGAGAAGCGTGCGCGGGCCGATTACGTGATCGATACCGGCACTTCGCTGGCCGAAACCCGCCATGCGGTGCAGCGCCTGGTTCATTCGATCATTTCGGAGCAGATTTAGTCGAGTCGCCCCCTTGCCAGTACCGAAACTCGGGCCGATATCGGTTGTGTAATGCGTGAGATCATATTCGACACCGAGACCACGGGGCTTGATCCCAGGAGCGGTGACCGGCTGGTGGAAATCGGCTGCGTCGAGATGGTCAATCGGGTCACCACCGGCACCACCTTCCACTGCTACCTCAATCCCGATCGCGACATGCCGGCTGCGGCCGAGGCGGTCCACGGCCTGTCCGCCACCTTCCTGTCCGACAAGCCGCGCTTCCATGAAAAGGCGGCCGAGTTCCTCGAATTCATCGGCGACTCGATGCTGGTCGCGCACAATGCTGGGTTCGATTTCGGCTTCATCAACATGGAGCTGGAAAAGTGCGGGCTCGATCCGCTTGGCCGCGAACGGATGATCGATACCGTCGCCCTCGCCCGGATCCGCCACCCGGGTGCCAAGAATTCGCTCGATGCGCTCTGCACCCGCTATGGCATCGACCGCAGCCACCGCACGCTGCACGGCGCGCTGCTTGACGCCGAGCTGCTGGCCCAGGTCTATGTCGAGCTGACCGGCGGCCGCCAGATCGGGCTGCAGCTGGCCGTCGACAACACCGGCGCCGATCTCGCCGAACCGATTGCCCGCCTGCAGCGCGAGCGGCCGTTCCGCGCCGCGCGGCCCCATGCACCCAGCGAGGCAGAGCTGGCCGCGCACACCCAGTTTCTCGACACGCTCAAGGAGCCGCTCTGGCGAACGTGAGCAGGTCGGACAAATACGAAGGAGAACTCTTATGGATATCCGCGTTTCCGGCCACCAGATCGACACCGGCGAGGCGCTTCAGGCCCATGCCCAGGAACGGCTGTCCGGGATTGTCGGCAAGTACTTCTCCCGCGCGCTGTCCTCGACGATCACCTTCAATCGCGCCCCGGCTGGAGCCTTCCGCGCCGATATCGTCACCCATGTGATGCAGGGTCTGGTGCTGAAGGGTGCCGGCATCGCGCACGATGCCCATGTCGCCTTCGATCAGGCCGCAGAAAAGATCGACAAGCAGCTACGCCGCTACAAGCGCCGGCTGAAGGACCGGCACGAGGAAGCCGCCCACGCGATGAAGGCGGAAGAGGCGGCCTATACCGTCTTTGTCGAGCCCGACGCCGAGATCGAGGAAGTGACCGTCGATGCTCCGGTGGTGATCGCCGAAACGCGCGTCGACGTGCCCGAGGCGACCGTTTCGGACGCGGTGATGATGCTCGATCTGCGCAACACCAACGCGCTGCTGTTCAAGAATGCCGGAACGGGCAAGCACAACATGGTTTACCGCCGCGGTGACGGCTCGATTGGGTGGGTTGAACCTTCCTGAACAAGGGGCTATGGGCCGCCGCAACCTTTGGTGAGGGTGAGGGGTTGATGGTGCGGACGCGATTTCCGCCGCCCTTGCCCCTTGGCCGTGCCAAGCAACCTGTGTTTCGGACATATCCCATTGCCATGACCGGACTTTTCACGCTCTCGCCTGATGCTGTCGGCACGATTGCTGCAGACAGCAAGCAGGCCATTCTGGATCAGCTCGCGCGGCGATTCGCCGGGGTCTATGGCCTCGATCCGGTGCTCGTGCTCGAACGGATTGAGGAACGTGAGCGGCTGGGTAGCACCGGCTTTGGCCGCGGCGTGGCGATTCCCCATGCCCGCCTGCTTGGGCTACCACGTCCGGTGGCGGTGTTCCTGCGGCTCGAAGCCCCGGTCGCGTTCGATGCCGCCGATGGCATGCCCGTCAGCATGGTGTTCGGCCTGCTCTCGCCCGAATCCGCCGGAGCGGCGCACCTTCACGCGCTCGCCGCGATCAGCCGGATGATGCGCGACGAAGCCATGCACACGGCCCTGGCCGAAGCGCCGGGGGCCGAAGCGCTTTACGCGCTGCTTGCAAATGTCATCGACCGCGACGCTGCCTGATTCTGGGCCTGGCGGCATGGCCAGCGGCGCTGCACTGCATTGGCGCGCGCTCGAAAGTCTTTATGCCTCGGCTCCGGTCAACCGTCTGTTCGCCTCGCAACTGACCATCACTGGCGAGGGTGCGGCGCGGATTGCCTTCGACATTGATGAAAGCTGTTTCCACGCCGCCGGCGCGGCGCATGGTACGATCTATTTCAAGATGCTCGACGATGCGGCCTTCTATGCCGCCAATACCCTGATCACTGACCGCTTCCTGCTCACCACTGCTTTCAACCTGCACTTCACCAAGCCGGTCCGCGCCGGCCGGGTGATCGCCGAAGGCCGCTGGGTTTCAGGCCGCAAGCGCGTGTTGGTGGCGGAAAGCCGGCTGGTCGATGCCGAGGGCGAAGAGATCGGCCGCGGCACGGGCACTTTCATGCGCAGCCGGATCGCGCTGTCGGGCTTGCCCGGCTATGCCGCCGCAATGCAGGCGGCAGCAGGCTGAGCGCCGAGCCGCGCCTGCCCGCGCACCTTGAGGTAGGGGCGCTGATCCGCCGCGCCGGAGCCGAAGGCGGCTTTGCCAGCGTGCTGCAAAAAGGTGAACGCGATGCCGGGACAATCCTTGTCGTCCTGACCGAACGCGGCACCAATGCGCGGGTATATGAACGGCTGCCGCAACCCGATGGCCACCGCGCCTGGACCCTCGCACGCCGGGAAAACCCGGAAATCCGCGGTGAACTTGATGAATGGCTGACGCGCCGGGGGAGCCAGGACCCCGACCTGTGGATTGTCGAACTGGATATCGCGAATGGTGAACGGTTCATCGGAATAACCTGAACGCCAGATTGACTTTGCTGCACTGCGGAAAGAAGGGGCCGGACCTTTGTTTGTGCGCAGGCGGCGCGAGGGGCGTTAAGGCCATTCACGCTAGCACGCAGACGGGGGACAACCGGCAGGTTTTCCGGCCGGGGGCAGTCCGATCCAGGTCTTTCCGCTCCCGTCCCATCCTGCGCCAGGTGCGTCCACCGCCCAATAAGACGGACGAATGCGCCGCATTTTGAACAGTACCAAGCTTAACCGCGCCAGCGCTCTTGCTGTCGTGGCCACTGCTACGATGATTCTCGTCAGCGCCGATGGTTCGGGCGCGGCCGCGGAGCCCCTCAAGCCCGCCGCAATTACGGAACCAGCAACCCCCACCATTTACCAGCCGGTAATCCAGCCGCTCCAGCCCGAAGCTGAGCAGGCGGATGGCGCAGCGACTGTCGAAGAAGCACCGCGCGTCGCCACTTTGGCGGAAATGGTCGCACTGCAGCCGCAGCCGACTGAGCTCTCGCGTGAGCTCAACTGCCTGGCCGCTGCGATCTATCACGAAGCCAAGGGTGAATCGCTCGCCGGCCAGCTTGCCGTTGGCCGCGTGATCGTGGCGCGCTCCAAATCGGGCCGCTTCCCGGATTCGTACTGCGGCGTGGTGTTCCAGCCCTCGCAGTTCTCGTTCGTCCGCGGCAACAGCCTGCCGACCGGTGCCCGCAATGCCCGCCAGTGGAAGAATGCCGTTGCGATCGCCCAGATCGCCCACGAAGGCACCTGGCGCAGCCCGGTTGAAGGCGCGCTGTTCTTCCACGCCGCCTATGTCAGCCCCGGCTGGCGGCTGACTCGCATGGCGCGGGTCGACAACCACGTGTTCTATCGTTGATTGGGTTGGGGGGCTGCGGCCCCCCTTCTTCTGTCAGTCCGCCGGGTGGAGTTCGATCCACACCGGGGCGTGGTCGCTGGCTTTCTCGCGGCCGCGATATTCCTTGTCGACGCCGCAAGCCTTGAGCTGGTCCGCCAGTTCGGGTGAAAGCAGCGCATGGTCGATGCGGAAGCCGTGGTCACGCTGCCAGGCACCGGCCTGATAGTCCCAGAAGGTCCAGACCCCGCCGGCGGGATTGTGTGTCGCAATCGCGTCGGTCCAGCCATCGGCCAGCAACCGCATATAGGCATCCCGCGATTCAGGCTGCATCAGCGCGTCGTCAGCCATGGCCTTCAGAGCCCAGACATCGCGGTCGGTCGGGATCACGTTGTAATCGCCCAGCACCACAGCCGGCACTTCCTCGGCCATGATCGTCCGCATCCGCGCGCGCAGGCGCTCCATCCAGGCTAGCTTGTAGTCGAACTTCGGGCCGGGCTGCGGATTGCCGTTGGGCAGGTAGATGTTGGCGATCCGCGTGTCGAACACCTCGACCTCAAGATAGCGGGCGTGTTCGTCCGTCGGATCGCCGGGCAGGCCCTGCTGGACCACCTGCGGCCTGGTGCCGTCGGCCAGCACGGCGACGCCGTTAAAGCCCTTCTGGCCGTGCCACACCGCATGGTAGCCGATCTTTTCGAACTCGGCGGCAGGAAAGCCCTCATCCTGGATCTTGATCTCTTGCAGGCAAGCGACGGCGGGCCGCGTTTCTTCCAGCCATTCGAGGAGGCGCGGCAAACGGGCCTTGATCCCATTGATGTTAAAGCTGGCGATGCGCATCAGGAATTCAGACGGCGAAGCTGGAACCGCAGCCGCAGCCGGCAGCGGCCAGTGGATTCTCTACCTTGAAGGCCGAGCCGCCGAGCGAATCGACGAAATCGACAATGCTACCTGCCACAAGGTCGAGGCTGACCGGATCGACCACCAGCTTCACGCCGTCGGTCTCGACCACCAGGTCATCTTCCTCGATGCTCTCGGCCAGACCAAAGCGGTACTGGAAGCCGGAACAGCCGCCACCCTCAACCGCCAGCCGTAGCGCGGCGGGCTTGCCTTGCTTCTCGGCAATCAGCGCAATCCGCGCGGCTGCCGAGGGGCTGAGAGTCATTGTGGGAGCGTCCATGCTCCTGATGTAAGCCGCGCCGGGCCTACCCGCAAGGCTGCGTGCGGTTCAGGCGCTCTGGATATAGCTGCGCATCGCCTGGGCTTCGGATTCGATCCGTTCGATCCGGTACTTCACCAGGTCGCCGATCGAGATGAAGCCTACCATCGCCCCCCCTTGCACCACTGGTAGGTGGCGAATGCGGCGGCGGGTCATCAGCCCCAGGGCATCGAGCACGTCGGTCTGCGGATCGACCGAGATCACCGGGGCGGTCATCACCGCGCCCACCGGACCATCCAGCATGGCTGGTCCGTTCTGGGCAAGGCCATAGACCACGTCGCGTTCGGAAAAGATCCCCGCAATCGCCCCGCCCTGCATCACCGGCAGGGCGCCGATCCGCTTTTCGGCCAACAGGGCCACTGCTTCGCGCACGCTGGCGCTGGCGTCGATGGAGATGATGGGGCCGCTGCGCCCCTCGGTCAGGCGGGCAATAGTCATGGCATACTCCCCTCTAGACCTGTGAGGATGCCATGAAGCAGGCCGGTTGGCGAGTCCGGGACTAACGTCCACTTGCGCCGGCGCAGGCAGAGGCGCAAAGGCGGCGGCGATGACCCGCTCCCCGCTCGACAATCCAGAGATCGCCGCAATCGCCTGGTCGCGCTACAAGCGGTTGCTGAAGCGCTGGAGCCTGGTGACGCTGGCGGTCTGCCTGGTGACCATCGCTTACCTGGCCTGGGAATTCGGGCTGCCCTCGATCCACCTCTACATCGCCACCGTGCTGGGGATTGCAGGGGTGATCATGCTGACCGTGGCGCTGATGGCGTTGCTGTTCCTGTCGAGCGGCACCGGGCACGACGAATCGATCGACGACCGGACGTAACGCGGTTCAGGCGGGCGGGTTCAGTTGGTACTCGGCCACCAGAACCCCGCCGATCAGGTGTTCCTGGATAATCCGCTCGAGCACCGGCGGTGTGCAGGAATGATACCAGGTCGGTCCCGGCCAGACCACGGCCACGGGCCCGGCCGCACAGACCCGCAGACACCCCACCTTGTTGCGCAGCACCCCGGTGTGGCCGCCCAGGCCCAGTTCGCCGAGCCGCTTCTTCAGGAATAGCCAGGCCTCGTGGCCCTTGGCCCGATCGCAGCACTTGGGCTCTTCCGGATCGGCGCAGAGGAAGATCTGCCAGCGGGTGTCGAACCCGCCGAGCCGCGCCAGGGTGCGTTCAGCCGTTTCGAGTTCGTTGGAATCAGGCAGGGCCTTAGCCCTTCTTGCCGACGATCCGGGCGATTTCGGCGGCGACCATCCGCTCAACCAGCGGCGGCAGGTTCTTGTCGAGCCATTCGGCCAGCGCCGGACGCAGCAGTTCGCGCGTCAGCCCTTCAAGCGAGGTTTCGCCCGAGCGGACGATCTGCGGCACGGCGCCGGGTTCAGCCAGCATGGCCAGCGCGGCGATCGATTCGCGCATCGAGCTGGCAGTGCTTTCAGGCAGGAGCGGGGCTTCGTCGGCGTCCTCGTCCACCAGTTCGGCGGCAGCATCGAGTTCGAACACGTCGTCTTCAGCCTCGGCCTCAGCAGCCTTGATTCCGCGTTCGGTGCGCTCTTTGCGCTCAACCGCGGCATCGGCGCGATTGTCGCGCGCGATCACGCGCTTGATCGAATCCAGGATTTCCTCGACCGACGGTTCACCGGACTGGCGCATGGCCCTTACCCCCATTCGTCCCGGTGCGGGACAGAATCACTTCGAGGTTACTGTCCCGTCCTGGGCCTTGGTGTCAACGGTCCGCGTGGACTGGGGCTTGGGAGCGGGATCGCTGGCCCAGTCCCAGATGTTGCCGGAGACACGGTCATAATTGGCGACCGGATCGTAGAGCGCGCCACCCTCAAGCGCCAGATCGCGCGCCTCGGCCTCACCCATGGCCGCCAGCAGGTTGAACCCGGCAACGTAGGAATTGCGCTGTGCGGTAACGAGCTGGACCTGGGCGTTGAGCAGTTCCTGCTCGGCATTCAGGATATCGAGGATCGTGCGGTTGCCGACCGTGTTCTCGGCCTTCACGCCTTCAAGGCTGAGCTTGGCGGCATCGACTGCCGACTGCGAGGATTCGATGATCTCGCGGCTGGCCTGCCAGCTGGCATAGGCGGCGCGGACGCCAGAGATGACCTGGCGTTCGATCGCGATTTCCTGTTCCAGCGTTGCGCCTTCGCGGGCCTGGGCCTGACGGCGCTGGGCGGCGGGAAGGCCGCCCTGGAACAATGGAATTGACGCTCGCACGCCAGCCTGACCTGTCGTCGTCGACTGGTTGACCAGTGGTGAACCACCACCCAGCGTGCCGTGGTAATCGGTATAGTCTGCCCCGGCGAAGACGCTGACGCGCGGCAGGCGTCCGGCGCCCGAGGCGGCGGTGTCAAAGCCTGCAGCCTTGCTGCGCTGACGCGCGGCGATCAGGTCCGGGTTCGAATCGAGCGCAACCTGCACAGCGGTTTCGACATCGGCTGGCAGCCCCGCTAGCGGCGGCGGTGACTGGAGGTTGACCGGTTCCTTGCCGACCACTGCGATGTAGCGCTCGCGTGCTGCCACCAACTGGGCCTCGGCCGAGCGGGCCTGGCCGCGGGCGAGGCTGAGACGAGCTTGCGACTGCGCAACGTCGGTGCGGGTGAGGTCGCCGATTTCGAACCGGTCACGGGTGGCTTGAAGGTTAACCTCCAACACGCCGACCTGGCCCTTGTTGAGCCCAACTACCGCCTGGCCCAGGATCACGTCCATGTAAGCGGCCACGGTCTGAGCGAAGACTTCGGTTTCAGTTGCGCGGAGATCGGCGCGGCCGGCTTCGACGCGGGTCTTGGCGGCGCTGATCGAATTCTTGATTGCTCCGCCAGCATAGAGCGGCATGCCTGCGGTCAGGTCTGCGCTGGTCGCGCGTTCCGGCCCGCCGAGCGGACCGCCGGGCGTGGAGGCCGAGCGCTTGACGAATTCGGTGTGTGCGGCAGCGCCGCTGAGTGTCGGCAGGGCGGCCGAGCGGGCGATCGGCACCCCGGCATCGACTGCGCGCTGCTGGGCACGCGCCGCCTGCAGGTTCGGGTTGGTATTGTAAGCCATGACCAGCGCCTCGCGCAGATCGTCGGCGAGGGCCGGGGCTGCTGCCAGCCCGATTCCCGCCAGCAGGATTGCCCGCCCAAGCCGCTTGGCCATGCTCAGAAGCTCCACCGTTTCGGTGCGGCAAATTCGGCCAGCACCGGGATTCCCATCTCGGCCAGCGGCAGCAATGCCACAGCCCCGGCGGCCTTGCGGCCGGTTGCAAGACGCGTCACCCCGCGTTCGACAAGGCCCGTTACCAGTCGACCAGCGTCTTCAAGCCGGGCGGCGAGGGCATCGGGCAATTGTTCGATCGCCCCGTCGATCAGCACCAGGCTGTAGCTGCCTTTCGCCTTGCCGGCGGCGGCATCGGCTGCGCTGACCGAGGTGATCTTGGCCACCAGTCCTTCCAGCAGCGCGGCCAGATAGCCGCTGCCGCAGGAGACCAGCAGGACGCTATCCTCGGCCCGGAGCCCGGCTTCGACGAGCATGCGTCCGTGAAACAGCGGGGCAGCCAGGGCGTGGCCATCGCCCAGCGGAATGGCGCGGTCGATATAGGCATGGGCGCGGGCAGCTGCGGGCACGTGATCTTCGCGCGGTACGCGGGCGAAGGCTTCGAGTACGGCAGGATCGTTGACGCCGCTGGTGCGCAGCTGGCTGTCAATCATCGCGCGGCGGGCGGCGGCAAGATCGGTGCCCGGACGCTCGGCAGTGATAGTCATGATTCAACCCTTCCTCGCGGACTGTATTGCACAAATAACACAGTGCCGCAATCGCCTTGCTTCTAGGCGAAGCGCCGCCGCGCGCCAAGCGCTTTGACGGGAGGCCTGTTCCATGGCTAAGGCGCCCGCAAACAACCCGTTCGAGGAACCCTGCCCCATGACCGAAATGGTGACGATCCGCGAGGAAGACCTGATCGAGAGCGTTGCCGACGCGCTCCAGTTCATCAGCTATTTCCACCCGATGGACTACATTCGCGCCCTGGGAGAAGCCTATCAGGCCGAACAGGGCCCGGCGGCGAAGGACGCGATTGCCCAGATCCTGACCAACAGCCGGATGTGTGCCGAAGGCCATCGCCCGATCTGTCAGGACACCGGGATCGTCAATGTCTTCGTCGAATGGGGCCAGAACTGCCGCCTCGCCAGCGACCGTTCGCTGCAGGAAGTGGTCGATGAAGGCGTGCGCCGCGCCTACAATCACCCCGAAAACAAGCTGCGAGCCTCGGTGCTGGCCGATCCCGCCTTCACCCGCCGCAACACCCGCGACAACACGCCCTCGGTCCTGCACGTGACGATGGTGCCGGGCAGCAAAGTCTCGATCGATGTCGCGGCCAAGGGCGGCGGCAGCGAGAACAAGTCCAAGTTCAAGATGATGAACCCCAGCGACAACATCGTCGATTGGGTGGTCGAGATGCTGCCTCAGATGGGCGCGGGCTGGTGCCCGCCCGGCATGCTCGGCATCGGGATTGGCGGCACGGCCGAACATTGCATGCTGCTGGCCAAGCAGGCGCTCATGGAGCCGATCGACATGGCCCAGCTCAAGCAGCGAGGGGCCCAGAACGATATCGAGGCGATGCGGATCGAGATCTTCGACAAGGTCAATGCGCTGGGCATCGGTGCCCAGGGGCTGGGCGGGCTTTCGACCATCCTCGATGTCAAGATCCTCGATGCGCCGTGCCACGCGGCGGGTAAGCCGGTGGCGATGATCCCGAACTGCGCCGCCACGCGCCACGCACACTTCACGCTGGATGGCTCGGGTCCGACCTTCCTAGAGAAGCCCAACCTGAATGAATGGCCCGAAGTGCACTGGACGCCCGACAAGGCAGCCAAGCGCGTCAACCTTGATACGCTGACCGCCGAGGAAGTGCGCGGCTGGAAGCAGGGCGACCGGCTCCTGCTCAACGGCAAGATGCTGACCGGCCGCGATGCCGCGCACAAGCGGATCCAGGATATGCTGGCCAAGGGCGAGGCCCTGCCGGTCGAGTTCAAGGGGCGTTCGATCTACTATGTCGGCCCGGTCGATCCGGTGATGGGCGAAGTGGTCGGCCCGGCCGGCCCGACCACCGCGACCCGGATGGACAAGTTCACCGACATGATGTGCGAGCTGGGCCTGCTGACCATGATCGGCAAGGCCGAGCGCGGCCAGGGCGCGACCGAAGTCATCGCCAAGCACAAGGTAGCCTACCTGATGGCTGTCGGCGGTGCGGCCTATCTGGTCGCCCGCGCGATCCGTGAGGCCAAGGTGGTTGCCTTCGAAGATCTCGGCATGGAAGCGATCTATGAGTTCACGGTCGAGGACATGCCGGTGACCGTTGCGGTCGACAGCGAGGGCAACAACGTTCACCAGCTCGCGCCGCTGGCCTGGAAGGAAAAGATCGCGCGCGAAGGCCTGCTGCCGGTCAAATAGACGGCCAAGCGTGTTCGACCAATGACGCCTGCGGTTCGACCAAGCCGCTGGCCTGATCCTGCCGCTTCGGGCTAGTCAGGTTGCCCATGAACCTGACTGCGCCATCCACGCCGCGCGTGCCGTTCAAGCTGGTGCTGGCCTCGATCGCCGGGGTCTGGCTGGCCTATTTCGCGCTGACCACGCTGCGCGGCTGGCTGGTCGGGCTGGAGCTGTTCGATGCCCTGCTGCTGCGCCGCAGCCTGGTCACGCTCGGCTCGATGGCGGTGACCCTGGCGCTCTGGCCAATGCTCCGCCTGCTCGATCCGCGGCCGTTCTGGATCAAGGTCATGGCCGTGTTGCTGGTGGCCCTGCCGGCCTCGGTCCTGCTCGCCGCCATCAACCAGTGGGCCTTCGCCGATATCGAGAACCGGGTGGTCGCCACGATCGGTGAACGCGAAGGCCTGCGGATTCGCAGCGACGAGAGCGGGAACCTGCTGGTCGATCCGCTGGACCGTGAGGCTGAAGCCGCCGCCAGCGCCGCGCCGCTGCCGACTGCCGCGCCGGTCGCGACGGGCGAAGCCAAGCCGGCGATCACCATCAATGCCGAAACCCGCGCCGATAACCGCCTGCGCCAGCTCGTCGATGTGGCGCTGGGGCGCTATTATCTGCTGCTGGCCTGGGCGGCGCTTTATTTCTCGCTGGTCAACGCCGAACAGGCCCGCGCGGCGGAGCGGCGCGAGGGTGAGTACCGCCGCGCGGCCAAGGCGTCGGAGCTGCGGTCCTTGCGCTATCAGGTCAATCCGCATTTCCTGTTCAACACGCTCAATTCGCTTTCGGCCCTGGTCATGACCGGCAAGACCCAGGCGGCCGAGCAGATGATCCAGACGCTCTCCACCTTCTACCGTCGCAGCCTGGCCGGCGATCCGACCGGCGATGTCGCGCTCGACCAGGAAATCGCCTTGCAGCGGCTCTACCTTGAGATCGAGGCAGTGCGTTTTCCGGAACGGCTGCGCACCCGCTTCGACATTCCGGCGGCGCTGGCCGATGCGCGGATGCCGGGGATGATCCTGCAGCCGCTGATCGAGAACTCGGTCAAATATGCCGTTTCGGCCACGACCCGGCCGGTCACGCTGACCGTGGCCGCGCGCGAGGAATATGGCTGCCTGGTGATCGAAGTGGTCGACGATGGACCGGTCGCCAAGGATGCCAAGCCCGGATTCGGGATCGGCCTCGCCAATGTCCGCGACCGACTTGCTGCCCGCTATGGCGACGCTGCGCAGATCAGCTCTGGCCCGGTGGCCGGTGGCGGCTGGCGCTCGCTGATCCGACTGCCCCTGGAGCATCATGACTGACACGGCTGCCCCCACTTCGCTGCGCACCCTGATCGTTGACGACGAGCCACTGGCGATTGAGCGGATGCAGCTGATCTGCCGCGACCTGGCCGGTCTCGACGTGGCTGGCACTGCCCAGGACGGCGCCGCCGCCCTGCGGATGATCGACGCGCTATCGCCCGATCTGGTCCTGCTCGACATGACCATGCCCGAGCTCGATGGTCTGGCTGTTGCCCGTGCGCTGACCGGTCGCAAGCCGCGGCCGGCGGTGATCTTCGTCACCGCTCATGAGAATTTCGCGGTCGAGGCCTTCGATCTTGATGCGGTCGACTATGTGCTGAAGCCGGTTACGCCCGACCGGCTGGAGCGGGCCGTGGCGCGGGCACTGGCACGCCGCGGCGAACGGGCCGAGCAGGGCGGCGACTGGTTGACCGAGTTCTGGGTGCCCTACCGCTCCGAGCTGCTGCGGATTGCCGCTGCCGATGTCGACCGGATCGATGCCGAGCGTGACTATGTCCGGCTGCATGTTGGCGATCGCAGCTATCTGCTGCTGCAGACGGTGACCGGGCTGGAGGCGCGGCTCGATCCGCAGCGCTTCATTCGCCTGCACCGCTCCACGATCCTGCGGCGTGACCGGATCACGGGCCTGCGTCACGATGGCCTGGGGGTCTGGTCCGCAGAGCTGGCCTATGGTTCGGCGGTGCGGATTGGCCGGACCTATCTGGCCAAGGCCAAGGCCATGGCCGGGCGCTGATCTTTCGTTACTGAGAGAAAATGGGCCGGGCAGGCGGGGGTCGCATAACCCGCGCTGCCCGGCCCGACCCCCGGGGCTATTGGGGGTATCTGGGGGGCTCAGCCGTTGCGGCTGAGGCCTGGGAACTGGGCGTAGACCTGACGGCGGACTTCAGCCTTGCAGGCCTGCTGTTCCTGGGCCAGCCGGACGCGCGAACCGGTGGTCAGGTCGCCGCTGCACAGTTGGCGCTCGGCATTGCCAATCCGGCGCTCTAGCGTGGTCCGGCCCGCCGCGCTGTCTAGATTGAGATCGGCGGTCTGGATCTGGATGCCCTCGGCGCTCTGGGCCATCGCTGGGGCAGTGGCGGCCAGCAGCGCGCCAGCCATCAGGGGGGCGATCAGGGGGCGGATAAACATGGCGGTTCTCCTCGGGTTTCGCACCGAAGGGGGACGGTGCAAAACCTGGATATGCTGTATTGGTGTAGCACTACAGCAACTCTCGACAAGCTACGGTCCCGCGCCGACCAAGCGCGGGAACTGCCGACCAATTGCTGAACCCGACCGGCGAACGGCATGGCGGTTTGGTCTGTAAGCGGCACGAATCGCGTGGTAGGGCCCTGGCCAATGCTCATCGCGCTTACCTTCCTGCTGGGTGTCGGCAACTTTGCGGTCCACCGCGCGGTGCTGAACAGCGAGCACCCGCTACTGGGGCAGGTGCCGTGGTTCTTTCACCTGCTGGGCGGGCGGTTCAGCCTGCTGGTGGAATTCATCATGCTGCTGGGTGCGATGCTGATGGTGGCCGATGGTTCGGTCGGCTGGGCCTGGTTCTATGCCGGTTACAGCGCGGTCAATGCCGGATCGGCCTGGCTGATCCTGACGGGGCGGGTCTAGGCCAGCCATGCCGGGTAAGACGGTCCTCTACCACGTCAGCGATCTGCATTTCGGCTACGAAGATCGGCAGGCACTGGACTGGTTTGCCAGCGAGGTGGAGCGCGAGCGGCCCGCCGGGGTGGTCTGCACCGGCGATCTCACCATGCGCGGTACGGCCAAGGAATTCGGCCTGGCTGGCGAATGGCTGGCGCGTCTGCCGGTCCCGGTCTCGATCGAGCCGGGCAATCACGATGTGCCCTATTACCACCTGATGCTGCGGCGGCTGGCGCGGCCCTATGCCCATTTCCACGCGCTGAAGCACAAGCTGGGCAGCGAGATCGTATTGCCCGAGGTGGCGGTGGTCTCGCTCAAGACGATCGCGCGCGCGCAGTTGCGGCTCAACTGGTCGAAGGGCCGGGTCAGCCGGACCGACCTCGACGCCGCACTGCATGGCCTGGCGCATCATGGCGCAGTGCCGCTCAAGCTGGTCGCCTGCCACCATCCGCTGGTTGAGGCCCGGACCCATGCCACGGCGTCAACGCGCGGCGGCAAGCGGGCCTTGGCAGCTCTGGCCCGGGCCGGCGCGCGGGCAGTGCTTTCGGGCCATGTGCATGACCCCTTCGACAAGGAGGTCGAGGTTGAGGGTCAGACCATCCGGATCGTCGGCGCCGGCACATTATCGCAGCGGCTGCGCAGCTCGCGCCCGTCGTTCAACCGGCTCGAGCTGGACGGATCCGGGGACTTTGCGGTCGAAGTGCGGACGCTCTAGACGCCGCGCCGCTGGCGGACTTTCGCTTCGACCGCGTGGACCAGAGCCGCAAGATCCGCGCGGCTGACATCGAGCACTTCGTCCCATTCGGCCAGGACCGCATCGAGATCGCTATCCTCGATATGGCCGAGCCAGTCGGTTTGCACCGCTGGCGGAGCGGGCCGATGCGGATAGGAATGGCCGGTCAGGCGGTTCCAGGCGAGCCCGGCGCCCAGCAGAACCAGCACGTTCAGCGCCAGTGGCAGGATCAGGAAGGAAAAACCCGCTGCGGCGACCGCCGGGCTCGACAAGGCGGTCAGCAGCACGGTCCCGCCCGCTGGCGGATGCAGACAGCGCAGCAGGCTCATGGCGGCAATGGCGAGTGCGACGGATAGCCCGGCGGACTGCCAGGTCGCGCCGAGCAGAGCATGGACCGCGACCCCGATCGCGCCGGCCACGAGGTGACTGCCGAAGACCGGCCAGGGCTGAGCGAGCGGACTGGCCGGCAGGACAAAGACCAGCACGGCCGATGCGCCCATCGAGGCGACCAGCCAGGGCAGGGCCGGGTCGCTGCCCATTGCCAGGCGTCCGATCAGCGCAGTCAGGGCAATTGCCAGCCCGGCACCCACTGCGCCGCGCCACCAGCCGATCCGGCCGGCAAACATCATGCGCGTGGGCGTTGCGGCTAGCGGAGCATGCTGTTCCATTGGCCATCCCTTGGTTGGTTGGCAGAAACGAAAAAGGGGCCGACCTTGCGGCCGACCCCATATTTCGTTGCCGTGCGATCCAGGATCAGCGCTTGCTGAACTGGAAGCTCTTGCGAGCCTTGGCCCGGCCGTACTTCTTGCGCTCGACCGCGCGGCTGTCGCGGGTGAGGAAGCCAGCGGCCTTGACCACGCCGCGCAGGACGGGTTCGAACTTGGTCAGCGCCTGGGCGATGCCGTGCTTCACAGCACCGGCCTGGCCCGAGAGACCGCCGCCCTTGACGGTTGCGATCACGTCGTACTGGCCAGCGCGTTCGGCAACCTGGAACGGCTGATCGATCACGAGGCGCAGGGTCGGACGGGCAAAGTAGACCGACTGGTCGCGACCGTTGATGATCACCTTGCCCGAACCGGGCTTGATCCAGACGCGGGCCACGGCGTCCTTGCGGCGACCGGTGGCATAGGCACGGCCCTGGGCGTCGACTTCCTTTTCACGAAGCGGCGCAGCCGGAGCGGCGGGGGTGGCGACATCGGCAGCAGCGCCGAGATCGGCCAGATCGTTGAGCGTGGTGTCAGACATCAGGCACCCACCTTGTTCTTGCGGTTCATGGCAGCGACGTCGAGCGCAACCGGCTGGGTGCCGGCATGCGGATGCTCGGCACCGGCGTAGAGGTGAAGGGCGCGCATCTGGTTGCGGCCAAGCGGACCACGGGGGATCATACGCTCAACCGCCTTTTCCAGCACGCGCTCAGGAAAGCGGCCGTCCAGGATCTTGTCGGCGGTCACTTCCTTGATGCCACCAGCATAGCCGGTGTGCTTGTAATAGGTCTTCTGCTTCAGCTTGTTGCCGGTCAGCTTGACCTTGCCGGCGTTGATCACGACGACATGATCGCCGCAATCGACGTGCGGAGTGAAGCTCGGCTTGTGCTTGCCGCGCAGATGATTGGCGATGATCACGGCCAGACGCCCGACCACCAGTCCTTCGGCATCGATCAGATGCCACTTCTTTTCCACCTCGGCCGGCTTGATCGACCGGGTGACCTTGGAAAGCGCCTTCATGGCCACTCCCTTTCTCAAAAACAGGTCAAATCCCATGTTCACAGCACTGGGCGGAATCGCTTCCGGCAGCGCGGGAAGGCGGCCCATTCGGCGATGACCGGGGAAAAGTCAAGCAATCCGGCGGTTCTGCTGAGAGGTAAAATAATACCGTCAGTCAGATCCGGCGCGAATCTGGTCAGGGTTTGACGCGTTCGAAGGTCCAGATCTCGCGCGAGGTCCGCTTGGTCCCGCTCAGATCGGTCAGCACGGTCCGCTCGACGCGGGCAGGCAGGCTGCCCGGTACCAGTCCCTCGGCGCGAATGGCGATGTTGATCGAACCGCGGCTGCCATCGGGCAGGGCAATCTCGCGCCGTTCGGTCATCTCGGCCCTGGCGGGGTTGAACAGGTCCTCGGGCCAGGCCGTGCCGCCGTTGCCGGCCATGACCACCTGGCCCAACATGGTATTGGCCTGGTTGCGCGCATTGGGCGAAATCAGCGCCCCGGCTATCATCATCTCGGCAAGTGCATAGGCCTTGGCGCTCGATCCGTCGCCCGCCGGCGAATCGCTGCGCGGCTTGAGCCGTCCTGCCGGATCGAGCAGGATCGGGAAAAAGCCCGGTTCGATACGGTTGCGCTCGAGCCCGGCAAACTGTTCCAGCGACGGCGGCACCTCGACGATCACCTCGCGCAGCTCACCCTCCAGCCGCCAGCCGGCCGGATCGGGCCGGAACCAGACCAGATAGCGACGGGTGGCGCGCACTTCCTTGCCATCGAACAGGCTGCGCACCACGGTCCGGCTGATCAGCACAGGACCTTCAGGTGGTGTGAATGCGGCGACGGCCGATCTGGCGGCAGGAACCGCCTGAACCATTGTAGCAGGCGCCATGGCTGCGATCCCGGCCAGCAGGAAGGTCCGCACGGTCATGTCTGCATCCAGTCGAATCTGCCCGTCACCCTGCGCTCACCCCCTGATATGCCGCGGCTATTCACGCAGGGGCAGGCGGGTTCGTCAAGCCTTGGCCGAACGCCGCCCCAGCGCATGGGCGCCCCAGACCGTGCTGGCCACCAGCAGTGCGCCGACCAGCTGGTGCGCCACGGCCAGCCACAGCGCCATGCCGCTCATCACCGTGGCAATGCCGAGCAGCACCTGCGTGCCGAAGGTAGAGTGGATCGCGATGCCAGCCTTGCGGTCCATCCCGCGCAGCTTGCGTGCCATGACCACCAGGATCGCGACGACCACCCAGGCCCACCAGCGATGGACAAAGTGGGTCAGGAACGGATCGTTGAGCAGGGCGTGGATTTTGCCGGCGGCCCAGTCGATCCCTTCGGGCACAAACCGGCCCTGCATCAGCGGCCAGGCATCCCAGTTGAACCAGCCTGAACCGGCGACATAGCCAGCGCGCATCCCGGCGACGAGCGCGCCGAAGAACAGCTGCAAGCCCAGCGCTGCCAGGGCGAACAGCGCAAACGGGGTGAGCCGCGCCCGCTCCTCGCCGCGGGCGAGCGCCCGCAGGTCCAGCGCGGTCCAGACCAGCCCGCCCAGCGTGAACAGCGCGACCAGCAGGTGCGTGGCGAGGCGGAAGTGACTGACGCGGACATCGGCGCTGAGGCCGGAGGAGACCATCCACCAACCAATCGTGCCTTGCAGTCCGCCCAGCGCGAGCAGGGCGACCAGGCGCCCGTGATAGCCCTTGGGAATCGCCCCCTTGATCCAGAACCAGGCCAGCGGCAGCGCGAAGGCCAGGCCGATGATCCGGGCGATCAGGCGGTGGACCCATTCCCAGAAAAAGATGAACTTGAAATCGGCCAGGGTCATACCGGCCGGCCCGGTCACTTCGATATATTGCGGGATCTGCTTGTAATCGTCGAAGGCCTCTTGCCATTGCGCCTCATTGAGCGGCGGCAAGACACCCGAAACCGGCTTCCATTCGGTGATCGAAAGCCCGGATTCGGTCAGTCGGGTAATCCCGCCCACGGCGACAATGAATACCACCAGAGCGGCAACGGCGAAAAGCCACCGGGCAAGTGCCAGAGGCCGGGGAGAGGCTGCTGTCATGAGCGAGGCCCCTGCTCCGCCGCAACAAAAAGCGCAAGCGGGCTTTTGGGCCTACCTTGCGCGATGTAATACTATAACATATATGGCGGTCTTCATGCGTGATGCCCTGCTCTCGATTCGCAGCCGGCTGGACCGGTTCGGTGTGCTCCTGTCAGGGCTGTGCATGCTGCACTGTCTGGCGGGGCTGCTTCTGGTCGCCGGGCTGGGGCTGGGCGGGCAATTCCTGTTTGCGCCGGTAATTCATCGGGTCGGGTTGGCTCTCGCGATTGCCGTCGGCGCGGTTACCCTGGTGATCGGCGTAGTCCGCCACCGGGATCCCAAGCCCTTGCAGATCGGCGGCGCGGGCCTGGCGCTGATGGCGGTCGCCCTGTTTGTCGGCCACGGCGTGGAAGAGGCACTGCTGACGATTGCCGGCGTCTCGCTGCTGGCCTGGGCGCACTGGCGCAACCTCAAGCTGTCCTGAACCAGCACCGGGCCGGGGCCACCTGTCCTTTTCGCTCCATTGCCAAATTGCCGCCGGTCGCTATCTGCGCATCGAGATGACTGACCAGCTTTCCCTGACCGTCAACGGTGAACCCCGCCGCGCTGCCATTGGCACTGTCGCCGATCTGGTGCGCAGCCTCGAACTCGATCCGGCGAAGGTCGCGGTCGAGCGCAATGGCGAGATCGTCCCGCGTTCGACGCTGGCTACCGTCGCGCTGAACGATGGCGACGTGCTCGAGATCGTGCACTTTGTTGGCGGCGGCGATCATGCCGCGGTTGCGGATAGCGGAGCAGACAATGACTCCGATGCCTGGACAGTTGCGGGCCGCACCTTTCGCTCGCGCCTGATTGTCGGCACCGGCAAGTACAAGGACTTTGCCGAGAACGCCGCCGCCGTTGCGGCTTCGGGGGCGGAGATCGTCACGGTCGCGGTGCGCCGGGTAAACGTGTCGGACCCCAAGGCGCCGATGCTGACCGATTTCATCGACCCCAAGAAGATCACCTACCTGCCGAACACCGCCGGCTGCTTTACCGCCGAAGACGCGATTCGCACGCTGCGGCTGGCGCGTGAGGCGGGCGGCTGGGACCTGATCAAGCTGGAAGTGCTGGGCGAAGCGCGCACGCTCTATCCCAACATGGTCGAGACGATCCGGGCCTGCGAAGTGCTGGCCAAGGAAGGCTTCCTGCCGATGGTCTATTGCACCGACGATCCGATCGCGGCCAAGCAGCTCGAAGATGCCGGCGCGGTCGCGGTCATGCCGCTGGGCGCGCCGATCGGTTCGGGCCTGGGCATCCAGAACCGGGTGACGATCCGCCTGATCGTCGAAGGCGCCAAGGTCCCCGTGCTGGTCGATGCCGGGGTCGGCACGGCTTCTGACGCGGCAGTCGCGATGGAGCTGGGCTGCGACGGTGTGCTGATGAACACCGCGATTGCCGAGGCGAAGGATCCGATCCGCATGGCCCAGGCAATGAAGCTGGCAGTTGAGGCCGGACGCCATGCCTATCTTTCCGGACGAATGGCGACCCGCAAGTACGCAGATCCCTCCAGCCCGTTGGCAGGGCTGATTTGAGGATTACGGTAAACGGGTTCTTAACCAAGTTCTGGTGATCTGCCGCCAATCCAAGGGGGCATATCATGGCCAATACCGGAACTGCATCGCTGACCATTGCCGAACTGCGTGAATTCGCCAGCTTCACTCCGTGTGAACAGCGCTACATCAAGCGCAGCCTCGATGTCGGCCTGGGCCGCCACGATGCCTTCAAGCTGTGGGCGCGCGATGGCGAGGAAACCGCCTCGATCCGCAGCCAGTACGTCGTCTATCAGGAGCTGAAGGCGCTGCGCGGCCAGATCCCTTCGGACAGCGATTTTGCCAGCCTTGAAAGCTTCATGGGCAAACTGCTGCGTGTGACCGCGTTCGACATCGCCCAGGACCGGCTGACCTGCTTTTCGGCCTATCGTTTCCTTTATGAGCGTCTACTCGGCGCGGAGGTTCGTCCCTTCCTGCCCTCGGCCTTCTGCGCTGCGGCTGCCCTGCCGCAGATCAAGCCCGAGCGCCGCAAGCACCTGCTGCAGTCGATCAGCGAAGCCGCCGCCACTGCGCCCGGCTGGTCGAGCCGCGAACCGAGCTTCTATCCCGAATGGGTCGAGAAGGAAGCGGCGTAACTGCCGGTGGAGTCCCTGCGGCAGCGGAAAATAACGCTTCGTAACGTCAAATAAACCATTCCGCGCAATTCTGCCGGCTATCCGCCCAGGGGGTAGTACGCGTGAGCACCAGTTTTGCCGACGGTTTGAGCGAAGAGGAATTCCGCCGCTCGATCGAAGCCCGCCTGCGGGAGAACCGGCCCGAAGAGGCCGTCAAGCGGCTGCGGCGATTGCTGGCCGAAGATGCCGGACCCGGCGGAATTCTGCCTTCACGCTTCCTTTCGGTCGATAGTTCAGACCTCACTCTGCACGGCTGGGAAGATCTCGCGGTCCGGATCCGGGCCTATGACGAACCTGGTCGCCCGATTACCGCGATCTCGATTGCCTTCGGCTGGCCCGGCGAGAACCCGCCCCAGCCTGACGAGAACGGCCACCTGCGCCCGCTCATCGAGGTCGAGTACTTCAACGATTCGCCTTATCCCTTCTCGGAAAGCGATCGCGACAATCTGCTTGAGGGCTATTCCTATTACGGTTGCACCTGGGCGGGTGAGGGCAAGGCTACCGATACGACCTTGCAGCTGGAGGGGATCGATGATCTCCACGGCGCACTGGCCCAGCTCGAAGCGCGGCTGCTGGCGATGGAGGTGCCCGACGAGGACGAGATCCGCGCCGGGTCGCTTGGCGCTTGTCTGCTCTCGGTTCTGCTGTTCCAGGCCGTGGGCGACCGAATTGCGCGCGATGGCCTGCCGCGGCCGGTCTGTGTCATGGCCGGCAGCAACGGCGTCTATCCCTATTTTGACGCACCAGTGGCCGGAATGCCTGAAGCGGCGCTCAAGGACGAAGCGGCTGAGCTAAGCAGCGCGGCTGCCTATGTCCCGGGGCCGCGTTACAGCAGCCTGCTGGTGACCGGCATCCCGCGCGCGCGCAAGCGGGCCGTGCTGGTGGTTGAGGAAACCGAAACCGAAACCGCCGCCCGGATTGCCAACCTGCGCGGGCTGCATCACCGCAACGAGGAAGTGCTTGAGCCTGCGGCTGAGCCGATCCCCGAACTGGCCGAAGTGGCGGGTCCCGAAGACGGCACGATCATTCCGATCCCGAACGGCCCGTTGATGGTCAAGAAGAAGCCAGCGCATTCGTGGGATTTCCGCGATCTGCTGACGCCCGAGCCGCCCTCGCACGAGCCGGATTACGAGGCCGACCTGCCCGAACCGCCGCGCGACTGGATGCCGTCGGAAGTCGAGTCCGAGTCACTGTTGCCGGAATTGCCGGAGGACGCCGGGGAACTTGATGCCGACCCAGCTGAGCCAGAGTGGGACCGCTCGGAAGTGGAGCCGGATTTCGAACCAATCCTGCCGCCCGAAGCCTGGCAACCGGAAGCAGAATGGGCCGAAGGCGAGGTCGAAGCCGATTGGGACCTGCCCCCCGAGCCGCCGTTGCCGCCAGTGGCCGAGCCAGAGCCAGTCGTTCCCGAGCTGGTCGCGGCGACATCTGCTGCCACGCGTCGGATCGAACCGGGCTTCACTTCATTCGAGATCGACCTCGATATCGAAAGCCGCCTGAAAGCGCTCATCGCCGCGCAGGCCCTCGCGCCTGAACCCGAACCCTTGCTTGTTCCCGATCTTGAGCCAGAATCCGAGCGCGATCCCGAACCGGCAGGCGAAGCCAAAGCGGTGCAGCCGGACCTCGGCCCGGCCTGGCCGCTGGGCATCGGCTGGCTCGAAGATGCGGGCGAACCGGCGGCGGTCCCCGCCCCCGCGCCGCGCCCGTCACTGCTGACGCGGCTGCTCGGCCTGCTGCCCTGGCGGCGTTAGACCCTAGCCCTTGTAGAGCGCGTCGAGCCGCTCGCTGTAGCGTTCCTTCAGCTTGTGGCGACGGATCTTCAGGCTCGGCGTCATTTCCTCGTTCTCGATAGAAAAGGCCTCGTCCGCGAAGGCGAACTGGCGAACCTTCTCGATCACGCTGAGGTCCTGATTGACCCGGTCAATCGCCGCGCGGATCGTTGAGCGGAAGGCCGGCAGGTCCTGCAGTGCCTTTACGTCGAACTTCTCGCCCTGGGCGCGGGCCCATTCAAGCGCCCATTCGGCATCCGGCACGATCAGGCCGACCACGTAAGGCCGCTTGTCGCCCACCACCATCGCCTGAGCGATCTCGGGCTGGAGCGTCAGCATCCCTTCGACCTTCTGGGGCGAGATGTTGTCGCCCTTGTCGTTGACGATCATGTCCTTCTTGCGGTCGGTGATGACGATCCGGCCCTTGTCATCGAGATGGCCGATGTCACCGGTGTGGAGCCAGATTCCAGCGCCCGGTTCGCCCTCCGGCTCCTTCAGCACGCGGGCGGTTTCGGCCTCGTTGCGCCAGTAGCCGTGCATCACCAGCTCGCCGCGCACCAGGATTTCGCCGTCATGGGCGATCTTGATTTCGACGCCTTCCATGGCCGGGCCAACGGTATCCATCTTCAGACCGACCTTGGGCCGGTTGCAGCTGATCACCGGGGCGGCCTCGGTCTGGCCATAGCCTTGCAGCATGGTCAGCCCCATCGCCTCGAAGAAGGTGCCCACCTCGGGATTGAGCGGCGCACCGCCTGACACCATCGCCTTGATCCGGCCGCCGAAGCGGGCGCGGATCTTGGGCCGCAGGGTCTTTTCGAGCAGCAGGTCCATCGGCTTGTCGCGCAGCCGGCCCTTGCCTTCACGCTGGCCCTTGATCCCGCCGATCGAAAGCGCCCGGCCCATCAGGAAGTTGGCGACCTTGCCCTGCTTCTCGACCTGCTTCATGATCCGGGTGCGCAGCACCTCGAAGAGGCGGGGGACGACGACCATGATTGTCGGGCGCACTTCCTCGATATTGCTGGCGAGCTTTTCGAGGCCTTCGGAATAGTAGATCTGCCCGCCCATCCCGATTGGCAGCATTTGCCCGCCGGTATGCTCATAGGCGTGGCTGAGCGGCAGGAAGCTGAGGAAAACCTCGTCATCCCAACCGAAGTCCTCGGCCAGGATCCGCGCGGCGCCATCGACGTTGCACAGGATCGCGCCGTGGTGCTGCAGCACACCGCGCGGGGCGCCGCCGGTGCCGCTGGTATAGATGATGCAGGCCGTATCCTCGCGCTTGATCGTAGCCACGCGCTTGTCGACTGCGGCGCGGGCCTTGGCGGCATCGCCATTCAGCAGGCTGGTCCAGTCGCGGTATTCGAACTGCCCGGTCTGAGCGATCCGCAGCGGCTCAATCCCGATCACGAAACCGGCCTGCCCCGCGGCGAGCACGCCCGGCAGCAATGGCTTGGCCAGCTTGTCGTCCGAAACGATCACCGCCCGCGCGCCGGAGTTTTCCAGCACGTGCAGGTGGTCACGCTCGGTATTGGTAATATAGGCCGGCACGGTCACGCAGCCGGCGGCCATGATCGCGAAATCGGCGATGCACCATTCGGGCCGGTTCTCGGAGACCAGCATCACCCGGTCGCCATTTTGCAGGCCCATGGCCCGCAGTGCCTCGGCCAACAAGCAGACCTGCCGCGCGGCTTCCGCCCAGGAAATCGCCTGCCACGATCCGTCACGCTTGGCCGACAGGAACGGCGCCTCGCCCTTCGCGTCCGCACGCTTCAGGAACAGTTCGACCAGGTTCCGGGCGGCCCGGAAATCACCAATATCCATAATTGCACTGCCCCTCTCTGCAGCACCCTTCCCCGTATGGATAAATCCCCTAGGCAAGCTTTGCCCTAGCGGCAAGTGTGTGGGGCCATCCGGCCGATGGCCGCCGACCGCTCGATTGCCACGCCGGTGCTCTCCTCCTAAGAGTCGCGACATGGCTTCATTCCGTCTTTCCATCGCTTGCATCGCGCTGTTCGTTGCATCCTGCACCAATCCGCAGTCGCCACAGTCGGCTCCCCCAGCACCGGCGCCAGAGAATGTGAGGGTCCAGCCCTTCGTGATCGCGGCCAATCCGCTGGCCGCCCAGGCCGGGATGGACGTGCTGGAACGCGGCGGGAATGCGATCGACGCCGCCATTGCCGTCCAGGCAATGCTCTCGCTGGTCGAGCCACAGTCATCAGGCATGGGCGGCGGCACGATCATGCAGCACCTTGATGGCAAGACCGGGCAGCTGGTGGTTTATGATGGCCGCGAAGTCGCCCCGGCTCAGGCCAGCCGCGAAATGTTCATGGGCAATGATGGCAAGCCGCTGGGCTTTCGGGAAGCGGTCGTCTCGGGCCGTGCAACCGGCGTACCGGGGGCGGTTGCCGCCCTGGCGCTGGCGCACCGCGAACACGGCAAATTGCCTTGGAGCAGCCTGTTCGATGCCCCGATCCGCACTGCGGATAAGGGCTTTGTCATCAGCCCGCGGCTGGGGCGGTTCCTGCCCTTGCCGTTCCCGCAACTCGACCAGCCGGATGCCAAGCGCTATTTCGCGCGTCCCGACGGCACCCGGAAGGCCACTGGCGACCGGCTGCGCAACCCAGACTATGCCGCCTTCCTGCGCCGCCTGGCCAAGGATGGCCCGGACGCGCTCTATCGCGGCAGCACGGCCGCCAAGATCGTGGCCCGCACGCGCGAGGCGCCCCTGGCCGGGACCATGACTATGGCGGACCTGGCCGGTTACAAGCCGGTCAAGCGCACGCCGATCTGCGCGCCCTACCGCGCCTACAAGGTCTGCGCCCCGCCGCCGCCGTCCAGTGGCGTCGGCATGCTGGCGCTGCTTGGCTTGCTTGAGCGAACCGATATTGCCACGCGCGGCCCGAACGACCCGCAGGCCTGGTTCCTCTTCGCCGAGGCCAGCCGGCTGATGTACGCCGATCGCGACACCTATGTCGGCGATGCCGATTTTGTGAAGGTGCCGGTCGCCGGGATGATCGAGCCTGCCTACCTTGACCAGCGCGCCGCACTCATCGGCAAGACGGCGGCTGCCAGCGTCGAGCCAGGCAAGCCGAAGGGTGCGGGCGTGGCAATTGCCGACCGCACGCTTGAGCCTGCTGGCACCTCGCACTTCATCGTTCGCGATGCCCGCGGCAATGTCGTGTCGATGACCACCACGGTTGAATCGATCTTTGGCTCGGGCCGGATGGTCGACGGGTTCTTCCTCAACAACCAGATGAATGATTTCTCGTTCAATCCGCTGCAAGCCAATGGCGATCTCTCGCCCAACGCTGTGGCGCCAGGCAAGCGACCGCGTTCGTCGATGGTGCCGCTGGTGTTGTTCGACAAGGATGGGAATTTTGCCGGGGCGATCGGCTCGGCCGGGGGCAATGCGATCCTGGCCTATGTCGGCAAGTCGCTGGTTGCGGCAATCGACTGGGGCCTGCCGATGCAGCAGGCGCTGGCCCAGCCCAACCTGGTGGCGCGCGGTAAGAGCTTCAACGGCGAGGTTGACAAGTTCAGCCCAGAGGTCCGTGCAGGCCTGGCTGAGCGCGGCGTGATGCTGACGCCGGGACAGGGCGAGGATTCCGGGGTCCACGCCGTGCTGATCAGGGGCGGCAAGATCGAAGGCGGCTTCGATCCGCGCCGTGAGGGCGTGGTGCTGGTCGGCAAGTAGGCGGGGCAGCTATTCGCTGCCCACGGCCTCGGCAATGCTGCTGAACCCGTCGCGCCGCATCAGCCGCTCCAGCCCGCGGGTGATCCGGCGGGCCAGGCCCGGCCCTTCATAGACCACCGCACTGTAGAGCTGGACCAGGTTGGCCCCGGCCCGGATCCGCGCCCAGGCATCTTCGGCGCTGGCGATGCCGCCCACGCCGACCAGCGGGATCGCACCTTTGGCAACGGCATGAAAATCACCCAGCCGCGCCTGAGCCAGATCGCGCAGGGGCGCGCCTGACAGACCGCCGGCCTCGGCTGCGTGGCGCGATTTGAGGGCCGGCCGGGTAATCGTGGTGTTGGAGACGATGATTGCGGCAATGCCGTGCTTGATGGCCGCTTCGACAATCCGGGCTGGGGCTGCGTCGTCCAAGTCCGGCGCGACTTTCAGGAGGACTGGCGGGTCGCCGGCCTGCCGCTCGGCGGCGATGGCGGAGAGCAGGTCGTTCAGCTCCTTGTCGCCCTGCAGATCGCGCAGGCCCGGCGTGTTGGGCGATGAGATGTTGACCGTGATGTAGCTTGCGAGATCGCGGAAGGCGGCGATGCCGGCCAGGTAATCGGCGATCCGATCAGTCGAATCCTTGTTGGCACCGACATTGGCAGCCACCACGCCCACCCGCTTGCGCTTTGCCAGCCGCGCCTGTGCTGCTTCCAGCCCGCCGTTGTTAAAACCCATCCGGTTGATCACCGCGCGGTCTTCCTGCAGCCGGAACAGGCGCGGCTGCGGATTGCCGGGCTGAGGCCGCGGGGTGACCGTGCCAATCTCGGTAAAGCCGAAGCCCAGGCCCAGCACTGCGTCGGGCACTTCGGCGTCCTTGTCGAAGCCCGGGGCCATGCCGAGCGGATTGGGGAACTTGATCCCGGCCACTTCGGTCGCCAGCGGGCCGGGGCGGCAAGGCCCGCCGTGTGGCATCAGCTTCAACGCATCGATGGTCAGCCGGTGCGCACGCTCGGCATCGATCAGGAACAGGGCAGGGCGGAGCAGCGGATAGATTTGGGTCACGGGCAGCAGCCTATGACAGCACTATTCGGCGAAGTCGATTCGGCCTCAATCCTGGCCAGTCTTTCGAGTGGACCGACTCGCAATCGATATTGTGAGGGGCGTGGTTGGCCAGAATGTCGAATCCCTACAATTGCCCCACTACGGCCGAGACTATCAATTTTGTGCGACCCAAAGGGCTTGCCGCGTGTTGTGTGCAGCCCCAAACTTCCATGACGGCCTCGGACCTTCGGGTCCGGGCCGTTTTTTTCGACTGTGCTTGCCAAGTGAGGGGACGGTCAGCAGGATCGGTGTGATGCTGCACCCCCCCGCCACCGAAGATGAGGATGCTTCTGCCGGCGCAGAACAGGTCGAACTGACGGCCAGCGAACAGATCCGGCTGGAATTCATTCCCCCGTCGGAACAGCTCCGGCCGTTTGTTACGACCTTCTATTCGCTGCGCTGCGATGAACCTGAGATCCTGGACTGTCTGCCCGCTGCGGTCGGCTACCTCACCTTGAACCTCGCGGGCTCGGGTATCCTGCATTTTGCCGATGGTCGAGCCGAACCCTCGCACGATGCCATGTTCCTGACGCCGACAACAGCCGCAGTGCGGATCGCGCTACAGGGCCCCTGGCACATGATCGGAGCGGCGCTTTCGCCGCTCGGCTGGGCGGCCCTGACCGGATTGCACGCTGGCGACGTGGCCGACCGTGTCCTGCCAGCCAGCCAGGTGCTGGGTGCGGCAGCAAACAATCTGGCCGCGCGAATCCGGTCGATCGCGGATGGCGATGCGGCTCGGGCAGCGGTCCTTGCTGATTTGATCGGTGATCGGCTGCGCCCGGTCAAACCGCGGCATGTTCAGGTTATCGATGCGATTGCGAACTGGCTATCTTCCAGCTTTGATCCGCCAGTTTCTATCCTGCCCCAGCAGGCCAACTATTCGATCCGCCAGGTTGAGCGGCTGTGCGAACGCTATTTCGGCGTCCCGCCCAAGCAGCTGGCCCGCAAGTATCGGGCATTGCGCGTCGCGGCGCTGCTGCAGGCGCCAGACACCAGCCCCGAGCAGGTTGCTGCGCTTAAGAATCTGTATTTCGATCAGTCGCATCTGATCCGCGACATGCGGCACTATCTGGGTCGTACGCCGAATCGGATCTTCGACGGCTCTGCACCGCTGTTGAATGCGACCAGCTCGATGCGCGGCTATCGCGAAGTGCGGCCCAATTTTGCTCGAATTCCCGGCGATTGAATTCCTCTGGCGATAGGCCTAGGGGAAACCGGAAAGAATCAGTCCGATTTAACCGGAGCCGCCCATGCGCCTCTCTTCCATGGCCGATTATGCCGTCGTCACGATGAGCGCCGCCGCGCGCCATTGCGGTGGTACGCGCGTCTCAGCCGCCGAACTCGCCGCCGAAACCGGCCTGCCGGTACCGACCGTGCAGAAGCTGGTAAGCCGCCTGACTGCAGCCGGCCTGCTCCGTTCGACTCGTGGTGTCGGCGGCGGCCTCAAGCTGGCGCGGCCGGCTGCGGCGATTACCCTGGCCGACATTATTGAAGCCGTCGAAGGCCCGATCGCGCTGACCCAGTGCGTTGACGATGCCCGCGCCGATTGCGGGCTGGATGCCTGCTGCTCGGTCAAGCCGCACTGGCCGATAGTCAACGAGGCGCTGCGCGGTGCGCTGTCGCAAGTCTCGCTGATTCGCTTGGCTGAGGTGACGGCATGAGCGAGGACGCCACCCTCAAGGATCAAGCTGCGCGCGATGCCGCCGCCAAGGTTGCCGATTACGAGCACGGCTGGTCGGCCGAGATCGAGACCGAGTTCGCGCCCAAGGGCCTGAACGAGGATACGGTCCGCTTCATCAGCGCCAAGAAGAACGAGCCCGAATGGATGCTCGACTGGCGGCTCAAGGCCTTCCGCCACTGGCAGACCATGCCGACGCCGGACTGGGCCAAGCTGAGCATCCCGCCGATCGATTACCAGGACGCCTATTACTACGCGGCGCCCAAGCCGAAGAAGACCCTTGCCAGCCTCGATGAGGTCGATCCCGAGATTCTCGAGGTCTACAAGAAGCTTGGCATTCCGCTGGAAGAGCAGAAGGTCCTCGCCGGCGTCGAAGGCGCGCGCAAGGTCGCGGTCGATGCGGTGTTTGATTCCGTCTCTGTCGCCACCACCTTCCGCGAGGAGCTCAAGAAGGCCGGGGTGATCTTCCTCTCGATCTCGGAAGCGATCCGCGAGTACCCGGAACTGGTCAAGCAGTGGCTCGGCAAGGTCGTGCCGGTGCGTGACAACTTCTTCGCCGCGCTCAACTGCGCGGTCTTTTCGGACGGCACCTTCGTCTACATCCCTGAAGGCGTGCGCTGCCCGATGGAGCTCAGCACCTATTTCCGGATCAACGCCGAGAACACCGGGCAGTTCGAACGCACCCTGATCGTTGCCGACAAAGGCAGCTATGTGTCCTACCTCGAAGGCTGCACCGCGCCGATGCGCGACGAAAACCAGCTGCATGCCGCCGTGGTTGAACTGGTCGCGCTCGATGATGCCGAGATCAAGTATTCGACCGTGCAGAACTGGTACCCCGGCGATGCCCAGGGCAAGGGCGGGATCTACAACTTCGTCACCAAGCGCGCGCTGTGCCAGGGCAAGCGCAGCAAGGTCAGCTGGACCCAGGTAGAGACCGGCTCGGCGGTGACCTGGAAGTATCCAAGCTGCGTACTCAATGGCGAGGATTCGGTCGGCGAGTTCTACTCTGTCGCCGTCACCAACAATTACCAGCAGGCCGATACCGGCACCAAGATGATCCACAACGGCAAGGGCAGCCGCTCGACCATCGTTTCCAAGGGCATCTCGGCCGGCAAGAGCCAGAACACCTATCGCGGCCTCGTCCGTGTCGCCCCCCAGGCCGAAGGCGTGCGCAACTTTACCCAGTGCGACAGCCTGCTGCTGGGCAAGGACTGCGGCGCGCACACCGTGCCTTATATCGAGGTGCGCAACCCCTCGGCCCAGATCGAGCACGAGGCGACCACCAGCAAGATTTCGGACGACCAGCTGTTCTACGCGATGCAGCGCGGGCTCGATCAGGAAGCCGCCGTGGCGCTGATCGTCAACGGCTTCGCCAAGGAAGTGCTGCAGCAGCTGCCGATGGAGTTTGCGGTCGAGGCGCAGAAGCTGCTCGGCATTTCGCTGGAAGGGAGTGTTGGCTGATGCGCCGTGGTATCGTGACCCTGGTCGTGGTTTCGGCGCTGTCGCTGGCCGCCTGCGGCGAAAGTTCCGTGCCCGGAGAAGGCGACGCTGCCTCCAGCGCGCTCAAGATGCTGGATGACAGCAAGATTGCCGGTATGCTCTCGACCGAGGCCAAGGCTGCGCTTGATATTCTGGGCCAAGGCGCGCGCACCGAGATCGAGGCTTACAAGGCCCAGTATGGCCAGCTTCCCGCCAACCTCTCGGACCTTGCCTCGCTGCAGACCGCGCGGGCGGCAGCAGTAACCGCGATCACCGATGCCCTGGCTGAACAGGTGCCCTTCGTGCGCCGCGGAACGCTGGAGCAGATGGCCGGACAATTCGTCGACCGGGCGCAGCAGCGCGTCCTCGATCAGATGAAGGCAGCGGAAGCAGCCGTAGCCGAAAGCGCGGCAAAGCCATGAAGAAAACCCTTACCCTGCGCAGCGCCGCCGAGGACGCCGCCCCCGCGATCAAGAAGAAAGGTCGCGGCTGGGAGATCTCGGCGAAGCGGCTCGATGCCCTGCACCAGCGGGCGCGCGAGATGCGGCGCAATCCTTCGCCCGCCAGTGAGGCTCTGGCGGCAGCGTTGGCCGAGGTCGAAACCGGCGGCTATTCCTTCAAGCGTCAGGACGTGATCGGCTCGGCGATTGTTGATTTTGCCTGCAAGCCGCTGATGCTCGTGATCGAGCTGGATGGCGACGAGGACGCTAGCTTTACCGCCGACCGGACCCGCAGCCTGACCGAGGTCGGCTACCGGGTCGAGCGCCTCTCTGCCGCTGCCGTTCTGGCCGATCCGGCCGCCGCTGCTGCCCAGGTTTCCGCCGTAATGCGCGAGCGCTGGCACGAGCGCCGCGCTGCGCGGGCCAATCGTACACCTTCCAACCGCGCCCCCCGTCGGCGCCAGGACTGATCATGCTGACCATTTCCAACCTTCACGCCACCGTTGCCGACAAGCCGATCCTCAAGGGCTTGTCGCTCACCATCAATGCCGGTGAGGTCCATGCGATCATGGGGCCCAATGGCGCAGGCAAGTCGACGCTGGGTTACACGCTTGGCGGCCGGCCCGGTTATGAGGTGATCGGCGGCTCGGTCGAATTCCTGGGCCAGGATCTGCTCGAACTGGAACCGCATGAGCGCGCCGCCGCCGGGCTGTTCCTGGGCTTCCAGTACCCGGTCGAAATTCCGGGCGTGTCCTTCGTCCAGTTTCTGCGCGAAAGCCTCAACGCCCAACGCGCAAGCCGCGATGAGGCGCCGCTGTCGGGCGGCGAATTCCTCAAGCTGGCGCGCGAACAGGCGGCGCTGCTGAAGATGGACATGGAAATGCTCAAGCGGCCGGTCAATGTCGGCTTCTCGGGCGGCGAGAAGAAGCGCGCCGAGATGGTCCAGATGGGCATCCTCGCGCCCAAGCTGGCGATCCTCGACGAGACCGATTCCGGGCTCGACATCGATGCGCTGCGGATCGTGGGCGACGGGATCAATTCGGTCATGCGCAAGCCTGACAAGGCTGTGCTGCTGATCACCCATTACCAGCGTCTGCTCGATTACGTGAAGCCGGACTTCGTCCACGTCCTGGCGGCCGGCCGGATCGTCAAGACCGGCGGGCCGGAACTTGCGCTTGAGCTGGAAGAGCGCGGCTACGAGGCGGTCGCGGCGTGAGCCAGGCACTCGCCCTTCCCACCCGCAAGGACGAGGACTTCCGCTATGCGGACCTTGCCGCGCTGGCGCCGCTCTGGCCGGTAGCGGTCGAGACCATCAGCGTGGCGGCCGGCGAAGCCGGCAACCTGGCGATGGTGCTAGATGGCGGCGAACCGGTGGCGCGCGAAATCGCGATCGTGCTGGGCGATGGCGCTTCGTTTGACCTGCGCCTGCTCAACGCGCCGTCCGCCTATGGCCGCGTCGCGGTCAAGGTGAAGCTGGGGCGGGGGGCAAGCTTCACGCTTGGCGCGGCGCAGCTCGCGGGCGGGGACCAGGTGGTCGAGATTGTCACCGACGTGCTCCACGCCCAGCCCGATGCGGTCAGCCGCCAGGTCGTGCGTTCGGTTGCGGGCGGTCAGGCCACGGCCAATTACCTCGGCAAGGTCCGCGTGGCCAGGGGCGCCGACGGTACTGATGGTGAGCAGTCGATCCGGGCCATGCTGCTCGACCGGACGGCTACGGCTAATGCTCGCCCGGAACTCGAAATTTTCGCTGACGACGTAAAGTGTGCCCATGGCTGCGCGGTGGGCGAACTCGATGCCAACGGCCTGTTCTACATGGCCCAACGCGGGCTGCCGCCGGCCGAAGCCAAGAAGCTGATGCTCCAGGCCTTCGTCGCAGAAGCCTTCGCCGGTGCGGCGGACGAGGAGCGCCTGCTTGAAGCCGCGCTGGCGGCGCTGGGCCGGCTGGTATGAACGCAATTTCTGCCTCTGCCCCGGCCGATCTGAAGGCCCAGTTTCCCGGCCTCGCCGGCGGCTGGCACTATCTCGATACGGCGGCGACGGCGCAGAAGCCGCAGGCGGTGATCGATGCGACCGTGCGGGCGATGGGTGCGGACTACGCGACGGTCCACCGCGGAGTCTATGCCCGCTCGGCTGACATGACCCTGGCCTTCGAAGCCGCGCGTGAAAAGGTAGCTGGACTAATCGGCGCACCGGCGCAGGAGCTGGTCTTCACCCGCGGCGCAACCGAGGCGATCAACCTGGTTGCCTACACCTATCCCCGCAAGGGCCGGGTGCTGCTCTCCACGCTTGAGCATCATTCGAACATCGTCCCCTGGCAGCTGGCTGGCTGGCAGGTCGATGTCTGCCCGTTGACTGCCGACGGCCAGATCGATCTCGACGCGGCCGAAGCCATGCTCACGCCCGAGCATACGATGGTTGCCTTCGCCCATGTCTCGAACGTCCTTGGTTCGGTGCTCGATGCGCCGCGCGCGGCGGAACTGGCCCATGCTGTCGGCGCAAAGCTGCTGCTCGATGGTTGCCAGGCCGTGCCGCGTCTGGCCATCGATGTCGCGGCGCTCGGCTGCGATTTCTACGCCTTCTCGGCCCACAAGCTCTACGGCCCGACCGGGATCGGTGCGCTGTGGGGCCGGGCCGAATTGCTGGGGGCCATGCCGCCCTGGCAGGGCGGCGGTGCGATGATTGACCGGGTCAGCTTTGCCGGCACCACCTATGCCCCGCCGCCGCAGCGGTTCGAAGCGGGGACGCCGGCGATCATCGAGGCAATCGGGTTCGGCGCGGCGGCGGACTATGTCCGCGCCATCGGGCTCGATGCCATCCATGCCCACGAAACAGCTTTGGTGGCAGAGCTGCGGGCCGCGCTGCGCGCGCGCAACGATGTCACCCTGTTCGGCCCGGAGGAGAGCGCCGGGATCGTTTCTTTTGCGCTCGACGGGGTGCATTCGCACGACCTCGGCACCATATTGGATGAGGAAGGCGTGGCAATCCGCGCCGGGCATCACTGCGCCCAGCCGCTGATGGAGCACCTGGGTGTGCCCGCGACAGCGCGGGCCAGCTTTGGATTGTATTCGGAACAAGCGGATATCGCCGCGCTGCTGCGCGGGATTGAGCGGACACGGAGGATCTTCGGATGAACGAAGAACGCAAGATCGTGGTGGAAGAAGTCGAGGCGGTCAGCGCCCCGCCGCGCGCGCGCGTGGAGGAAGTCGAAAGCCCCGCGGCCAAGCTGGAGCGCAAGCGCGACTATCTCGATGGCTTTCTGCAACAGAAGCCGGCCGAGGTTAGCCGGGCCGAACCAGGCGGATCGATCTATGACGGCGTGATCGCCGCACTGAAGGATATCTTCGATCCGGAAATCCCGGTGAACATTTATGACCTCGGCCTGATTTACGGGGTCGATGTCGACGCCGACGGCGGGGTGGTCGTGACCATGACGCTGACCACGCCGCACTGCCCGGTGGCCGAATCGATGCCGGGCGAAGTCGAACTGCGGGTCGGCGCAGTGCCGGGCGTGCGCGATGCCGAGGTCAACCTGGTCTGGGATCCCGCCTGGGACCCGGCCAAGATGAGCGACGAGGCCCGGCTGGAGCTTGGGATGCTATGACCACCACCATTCGCCAACGCCCCGCCGCCGTGCTCCTGACGCCCGCTGCCGAGGCGCGGATCGCCGCGCTGATGGCCAAGGCGCCGGAAGGCGCGATCGGTGTGAAGCTTTCGACCCCGCGCCGGGGCTGCTCGGGCCTGGCCTATTCGGTCGACTACGTGACCGAGGCCAACGCCTTTGACGAGCGGATCGAAACCCCCGGCGGCGGCTTCTATATCGATGGCGCCTCGGTGCTCTACCTCGTCGGCAGCACGATGGATTGGGTCGAGGACGATTTCACTGCCGGGTTCGTGTTCAATAACCCGAACGCGAAGGGTTCGTGCGGCTGCGGGGAAAGCTTCACGGTCTAGGTCATGCGCACCGTCGAGCTTTCCACCTATCTCGACGCGCCTCCCGAGCAGGTCTGGGACCATGTCCAGACCTCGCGCTTGCTGCATTATGTAGCGCGTGGAATGATCCGTTTTGTGCCAGCGGGCGCGCCTTTCCCGGAACGTTGGACTGCGGGGGAGTACCGCACCTGGATGTGGCTGTTCGGCATAATACCGCTCGGCTGGCAGGCAATCGGGATCGAACTGCCACCTCAGGAACCGGGGCGCCATGTGGTCCGCGATAACGGCCATGGCCCACTGATCCGGCGCTGGGACCACTGGATCGAGATCACGGCCGAAGAAGAAGGAACGCGGTATGTTGATCGGGTCCACATCGAAGCGGGACTGTTAACTCCGCTGATCTGGGCCTTTGCTCGACTGTTTTACGCACATCGGCAGCGCCGCTGGCGCAAGCTCGTCGCTGCCGGATTCCGCTATAACGACACGTAAAATTCAGGGCCTTGGCACGAAGCTTTCGCCGGTCTCCGCGTCGATAAAAGCGATCAGCGCCTTCTCGTAATCGTCGAGCTCTTCGTCGGCATCGAGCCGGTCGCGCAGCCAGTCGGTTTCAGCCGGAGTCAGTTCCGCACCCGCCTCGGCCTCAGCTTCCCAGTCGAAGCTGTCGGGCTCCGCGCCGCCGAGCAGGCTGCCGAAGGCATCCTCGACATCGCTGGTCACCATCCGCGAGAGAAATCCGCCGATCCCGGCGCCTTCCGCATTCATGAAGGCTTCGAGTTCCGCGGCGCGCTCGCTGTTCAGCGGTTCTGGCCCAGCAAAGCCGAGCAGGTAGTTGGCCACGCCCTGGACGAACAGTTCCTGCCATTCGGGCGCGTTCGGCTCATAGAGCGCGGCGTCCTTGAGGCGGAACAGCAGTTCGGCCTCGGCCTGGCAGACCGTGGCTGCGCCTTCGCTGCCGGGGGCGAAGATCATCCGGCGCAGCAGGGTTGCCTCGGCCGCATTGATGCCGGCACCGCTCAGCTCGCCCTGGCGAGTCGGGCCTTCGCCGTGTTCGATCGCGGCCTCGATCTGCTGCAGCGCATAGGACCGCAGCGTCACCGGTACGCTGGTGGAAATCTCAAGCACGCGGACCAGCAGCTCAAGCTCGGCCAAGCTCTCGACGCGGCCATCCCGGTCGATCCGGAAGGTCAGTTCGTCGGCCATTTCCTGGTCGACATAGCCATGTGGCTCGACCGTATGGACGATGAAATTGGAAAGCGCCTCGACGAAGAAATCGCACCAGTCACGGCTGAGTTCGACGAGCGCGTCATTGGCAACAAACAGCGCTTCGGCTTCGTCCGGATCCATCTTGCCATCGGCCCAGCCTAGCTGGCGCAGCAACTGGATTTCCTCGGCTGCGATCGTGCCGTCGGCCGCGGCCTTGGCGGCAATATCGCTGAACTGCATTGTCATTGGTCGGTGGCCCCCGAAACGTCTTTGTGCAGGACCATCGCAGATCAGGGTTAAAGCGCCGTTACCCGTGTTTGGCGCGGCGGGTCAGCGGCCGCGCAGCGCCACAATGCAGGCTGCCCGATCGACCTCCTGACCGTCGCTGGCGCGCCGCGCCTCGACATAGGTGGCCTGCGGTTCACGGCCCGGCTGGGCCGGGTAGAGGAAGATATCGACCACACAGGCCGTGCCGACATATTGCAGCTTGCGAGCATCGCCTTCGGACACGTCGAGGCGGGGGGGGCCGAACTGGCGGACCAGTTCGGGCGCAGTCGCGCCGATCACGCCTTCGAGCCCGGGCAGGCTCTGGACCCGCGCAGCTGGCGGCGGGGTGCGGACCGGCGGGCGCACCGGGGTCATAGCCGGGCGGCTGGCGGGCCGGGTGACTGGCGGCTTGGTCGGCGTACTCTTGGCGCGCGGCGGGGTGGTGCTGCCGCAGGCAGCCAGCGCCGGTACCAGGGCCAGCAGGAGCAGGGATCTAGGCTGCATTTGGGGCTTTCGCACGGTGGACCAGGTGGGTTGCAGCGGCCGCCCCTAGCAGCGGGGCGAGCAGGTTGACAAACGGCACGGCCATCAAGCCTGCCACGACCCCGCCGAGCGCCGCACGGCTGGTTCCGCTGAGCGGTGCGGGAGCCTGTGAATCATGCCGGTGGCGCAGCCAGACCATGTCCTGCAACTCGCGCCCCAGCAGCACGGCGTTGACCAGGAAGAATACCAGCGGCGGACCCACCCCGGTGACCACCAGGACCAGCGCGACCGGCAGCGCGGCCAGGTTCCAGCCCAGCGCGCGAACCGCGCCGCGCAGGCCCACGGTCAGTTCCTCGCGCCAGGCCAGCTTGCGCGCCGATCGCAGCGCTTGCGGGTAATGCCGGGCCTCGACCGCCTCAACCACTTCGTCGGCAAAGAACTGCAGGACCGCCAGGGCGACAATCCGCCACAGCAGCCAGCCCGCGATCAGCGCGCCAAGCAGCGCGATCAGGCCGCGGCCCTGCTCCAGCCCGGCCCAGGCCAGTCCGCGCTCGGCCAGCCACCACAGGCCTGTGCCCAGCATGGCCACGATCAGCAGGGTCAGGACCAGGCTCTTGGCCAGCACACGCAGCACGGCCGGATCGCCAAGCTGTCTGACGGCAAGGGTGAAGGCGCTCAGCATCGCGCGCGGCATCGCCGCAGTCCAAGCCGCTGTCAACGCGCGCCACCTTGCCCTGCGGCAGGATGATGGCTAGGCGCGCCCGGAGTAAGTCTGGCGTAACCCGCCTCAGCGCAAAGGATTCCCCGTGACCGCACCCACCATCGATGTCATCGCCATTGGCAACGCCATCGTCGATGTCATGGCCCCCTGCGCCGACAGCCTGATCGATGAGCTGGGCCTGACCCGCGGGGGCATGACCCTGGTCGACACCGAGCGGGCCAAGGCGCTTTACGATGCCATGGGCCCGGCGCGTGAGATTTCGGGCGGCTCGGCGGCCAATACTCTGGCGGGCCTCGCCGCGCTGGGCGCCAAGTGTGCCTTCATCGGCCAGGTCGCCGATGACCAGCTGGGTGAGGTGTTCGCTCACGATATCCGCGCCGGCGGGATCGAATATGCCACCCCGGTCCGCGCCGGCGATCCGCCGACGGCGCGCTGCCTGATCTTCGTGACGCCCGACGGGCAGCGGACGATGAACACCTTCCTTGGCGCTTCGCAGTTCCTGCCGCCCGCGGCGCTGGACGAAACCGCGATTGCCGCGGCCAAGGTGCTCTATCTGGAAGGCTATCTGTGGGATCCGGAAGAGCCGCGTGCGGCGATGCGCCGGGCCATTTCGGCCGCCCGTTCGGCTGGCCGTCAGGTCGCCTTCACGCTGTCCGATTCCTTCGTGATCGACCGCCACGGCGACGATTTCCGCGCGCTGATCGCCGAGGGGCAGATCGACATCCTGTTCGCCAATCATGTCGAGCTGGCCTCGCTCACCGGTGAGGACGATTTCGAGGCGGGTCTCGCCGCGCTGCAGAACAAGGTGCCGGTACTGGTGGTGACGCGCAGCGAGCAGGGCGCGGTCGCGGTTTCCGGCGGCAAGCGTGCCGAGGTTCCGGCCGAGCCGGTCGTGCGCGTGGTCGACACCACCGGCGCGGGCGACCTCTTCGCTGCCGGCTTCCTCTATGGCCACGTCAACGACCGGCCGCTGAGCGAATGCCTGACCCTGGGCGCGATCTGCGCCGGCGAAATCATCTCGCACTTCGGCGCCCGGCCCGAAGCGGACCTGACCGCGCTGGTGAAGGCCCGGTTGGGCTAACCTTCCGCTTCGCGCGCCACTTCGCGCCAGCCGATGTCGCGGCGGCAGAACAGGTCCGGGGCCTGGATCAGGTCGACGGCGGCATAGGCGAGGCGCTGTGCCTCGGTCACGTTCGCGCCGCGGGCGGTGACGTTGAGCACCCGGCCACCATTGGCAACCAGCGCGCCGTCCGCCAGTGCGGTGCCGGCGTGGAAGACCTTGGCACCGCTGGCCTCGGCCGCGGCCACCCCGGCAATCGCTCCGCCCTTTTTCGGGGTGCCCGGATAGCCTTCCGCCGCCATCACCACGGTCAGCGCGGTTTCGGGCGAGAGCCGGGGCGGGGCGATCGTGGCCAGGCTGCCTTGCGCGCAGGCCAGCAGCAGCTCGACCAGGTCATCCTCCAGCCGCAGCATCAGCACCTGGCATTCGGGATCGCCGAACCGGGCGTTGTATTCGATCAGCTGGACGCCGCTTTTGGTCAGCATCAGCCCGGCATAGAGTACGCCGGAATAGGGCGTGCCTTCCTGCGCCATTGCCCGCACCGTCGGCACGACGATCCGCTCCAGCGCCTCACCAGTCAGCAGCGGAGTCAGCACCGGGGCTGGGCTATAGGCACCCATGCCGCCTGTGTTGGGACCGATATCGCCATCACCAACGCGCTTGTGGTCCTGGGCCGAACCCAGCGGCACCACGGTCTGCCCGTCGGTCAGGGCAAAGAAGCTCGCCTCCTCGCCTTCCAGGAATTCCTCGATCACGGCTTCGGCCCCGGCCGCGCCGAACTTGCCGGAGAAGATCTCGCGCACGGCTTCCTCGGCCTCGGTCATGGTCATGGCGACGGTCACGCCCTTGCCCGCGGCCAGGCCATCGGCCTTGACGACGACCGGCGCGTCGAATTTGGCGAGTGCGGCGAGGCCTTCGGCTTCATTCCGGACGCGCTCGAACCCGGCGGTCGGGATGTGGTGGCGGGCGCAGAGTTCCTTGGTGAAGGCCTTGGAGCCTTCGAGCTGGGCGGCGGCCTTGCTCGGCCCGAACACCGGCACGCCTTCGGCGCGCAGGCTGTCGGTCAGGCCATCGACCAGCGGGGCTTCAGGGCCGACCACGACCAGCCCGATCGACTGCGCGGCGCAGAAGGCGATCACGGCGGCATGATCGGTGGGATCGAGCGCAACCAGCTCGGCGTGGCTCGCGATTCCCGGATTGCCGGGCGCGGCGAACAGCTTTGTGAGCGACGGGGATTGTGCCAGCTTCCACGCCAGCGCATGTTCGCGCCCGCCCGATCCCAACAACAGGATGTTCATGCCCGGTCCTTACTACGATGACGATGAAGACGCCGGGCTGGTAGCGAAGGACGCCGCCGGGGACAACGCCGCTGCCCTCTCGGTCAGCGAAATATCTGCCGCCCTGAAGCGCGTGGTTGAAGATCGCTTCGGTTTTGTGCGGATCCGAGGCGAGCTGTCCGGCGTCAAGCGCGCTGCCTCTGGCCACCTTTACCTTTCGCTCAAGGATGAGAACGCGCGGATCGACGGGATCATGTGGCGCGGGAATGCCGGGCGGCTGGGGTTCAATCCGGAAGACGGGATTGAAGTGATCGTCACCGGCAAGCTGACGACTTATCCCGGCCGCTCGAACTACCAGGTGGTGATCGACCGGATGGAGATCGCCGGCGAAGGCGCCCTGCTGGCGCTGCTGGCGAAGACCAAGGCCCGGCTTGAAGCCGAAGGGCTGTTCGATTCCTCGCGCAAGCGCCGCCTGCCCTTCCTGCCGCGGGTGATCGGGGTGGTCACCTCGCCGGCCGGGGCCGTGATTCGTGACATCCTTCACCGGCTGGCGGACCGCTTCCCGGTCCATGTGCTGGTCTGGCCGGTGCTGGTTCAGGGCCAGGGCGCGGCCGAGCAGGTCGCCGCCGCCGTGCGCGGGTTCGGCGCACTCTTAGCCGGAGGGGCGGTGCCGCGCCCGGACCTGGTGATCGTCGCACGGGGCGGCGGCTCGATCGAGGACCTGTGGTGCTTCAACGAGGAAGTCGTGGTCCGCGCGGTGGCGGACTGCCCGATCCCGGTGATCTCCGCCGTGGGCCACGAGACGGACACCACCCTGGTCGATTTTGCCTCCGACCTGCGCGCGCCAACGCCGACCGCCGCTGCCGAGATCGCCGTGCCGGTGCGTGAGGAGCTGGCGCAACAGCTGGCCGAGCTGGCCTTGCGCAAGCGCCGGGCGGTGAACCGCCCGCTGCAACTGGGGCGCGAGCGGCTGCTCGCCCGGGCCGAGCGTCTGCCCAAGCCCCAGGCCCTGTTCAGCCCGCATGCCCAGCGGCTCGATCAGGCCGCTGATCGCTTGCGGCGCGGGCTGGTTGATCGCACGCACCAAGCGCGCGGCGCGTTCCACTTAATCGATAGCCGGCTCTCGCTGCCGCTGCTTTCGGCCCGGCTCGACCGCGCGCAGGAGCGGCTGGCGGGCCTCGCCCGGCTCCACGCCTCGCTCAATCCCGATGCGGTGCTGCAACGCGGGTATGTCCGGGTGACCGGAGCTGACGGCGCGACGCTGACGAGCCGCGCAGCGGCGGTAGACGAGCCCAGCCTGACACTGCACTTCCGCGATGGCGCGCTAAAGGTTGCTCCGGGCGATGGACCGCCTGCGCCCAGCCGTTCACGGCCAGCGCCCAAGGCACCGCCGCCTGAACAGGGGAAATTGCTCTAGCCGCGGCAATCGATTAGGATCGCGGCCATGTTGATGTCATCTTCTGATCGCCCCGCAACCCTGTTCTACCAGGCCAACGGCTTCCGCGTGCTGACCCATGGCAAGCACGTGGTCTGCGCTGCCACTGGTGAAGCGATTGTGCTGGAGGCGCTGCGTTACTGGAGCGTCGAGCGGCAAGAACCCTATGCCTCGCCCGAAGTGGCGACCCGGCACTTGTTGGCCCTGCGCTAAGGCGGCGCGGCGATGGACCGCCGCACGCTGATCCTGGGCGCGGTCGGTCTTGCCGGGCTGGGCCTGACCGGCCGGTGGCGAGCGCGGGCTGATGAACGGGCCGAGTCATTCGCGCTTGCCGGGCAGCTGATCCAGGGCGGCTGGGCCCGCGGGGTGGTGCCGCGCGGCACGGCGCACCTTGCGCTGAATGGCAAGCCGGTGCGGATTGCGCCCGATGGCCGCTTTTTGATTGCCTTCGATCGCGACGCCGGCCCGGTCTCGCGACTGGTGGCTGAGAGCGCTGACGGCACCCTGGGTGACTATGCAATCCCGATTGCCCGGCGGGCCTGGAAGATCGAACACATCCCGATCGGCCCGCGCCCTGGCGCTGCTCCGAGCGAGGAATTCGCCCGTCGCCGCGCGGTCGAACTCGCCCAGATCAACGCCGCCCGCAGTATCGAACGCGCGAGTGAGGGCTGGCGGCAGAAGATGATCTGGCCCGCTACCGGCCGGCTTTCGGGCCGGTTCGGTTCGCAGCGGATCTATAACGGCACGCCCGGCAGCTATCATTCGGGTACCGATATCGCCACCGGTACCAGCGGGACGCCGTTTGTCGCCCCGGCCGACGGCGTGGTGATGCTCGCGGCGGTCAGCCCCTTCACGCTGGAAGGTCGGCTGCTGATGGTCGATCACGGCATGGGGCTCAACAGCGCCTTCCTGCACTGTTCGGCGCTGGAAGTGGGGGTGGGTGACGTGGTGCGCCAGGGCCAGTTCATCGGCCGGATCGGCGCGACCGGCCGGGCGACCGGACCGCACCTCCACTGGAGCCTTAAGTGGCGCGAGTCCCGCCTGGACGCGGAGCTCTTTGTCCCGCCGATGCCGGTGGCCCCCAAGGCTTGACGGCTGGGAGGGCAGCAGAATTACGCCAGATTCGCTGCATTTGTAATTTTATTTCGCGAGTTTCGCGCGCCTGTGGCCGTGTTGCAACAATACTGAAATGAAAGCCGATCGCGGGCCAAAAAGCTTTGCCCGGCCCGCGCCTTTTCGCCATGAGCCGTTCATCTATCCGCAATCTTGGCGGGGGCTGTGCCCTGCCCGGGGACCGGATGATCAGGAATCCTCGTGGGGAAATCCACGGGATCTACAGAGGGACTGACCTGTGAAAACCACCAAGAAAACGCTTTCGGGCGCGACCTGCCTGCAGTCGCTGGCTGTGGCCGGCACTGCCGTCGCCATGCTCACTTCGACCGCTGCCTTCGCGCAGGACGCCGATGAGGACACCGCCGATCAGACGATCGTCGTTACCGGCTCGCTGATCCGTAACCCCAACCTCGAACAGGCCAACCCGGTCAACGTCACCACTTCGGACGCGATCGAACTCAAGCAGTCGAACACCGCGGAAGAAGTCCTGCGTGAAGTTCCCGGCATCGTCCCGAACATCGGTACGGCCGTTAACAACGGCAACGGTGGTTCGTCCTACGTCGACCTTCGCGGCCTCGGCTCGAACCGCAACATCGTGCTGCTCGACGGCAACCGCATCGTCCCGGCTGACCTTCAGGGCCGCGTCGACCTTAACAACATCCCGCTTGCCCTCGTCAGCCGCGTTGACGCGCTGACCGGTGCGGCCGTGACCACCTATGGTGCGGACGCCATCACCGGCGTCGTCAACTTCGTCACCAAGAAGGACTTCGCGGGCATCGATCTGTCGCTTGGTGAGCAGATCACCCAGCAGGGTGACGGCAACTACATGCGTGCCGACCTCACCATCGGTGCCAACTTCGACGACGGCCGCGGTAACGCCGTGCTGAGCGTCGGCTACCAGGAATCGGACCCGGTCTACCAGGGCGACCGTGACTTCTCGGTCTTCGGGATCGATTCGTACACCGGCACGCTCGGCGGTTCGGGCACGGGCGTTCCCGCCCGCATCACGGGCACCCGTCCGCTGATCGCCGGCACCAGCACGCCGAATACCACGATCGACCCGCTGGGCACCGGCAACGGCGGTACCCGCCAGCTGCTGAACGGCGCTGCGGTCAGCACCTATCAGTTCTTCAACTTCAACCCGTACAACATCTTCCAGACGCCGTTTAAGCGCTACAACATCTTCGCCCAGGCGAACTATGAAGTCAGCGACGCGGTGGAAGTCTACACCCGCGGGCTGTTCTCGAAGAACACCATCGACACCATCATCGCGCCCTCGGGCTCGTTCGGCGGTGCGGTGACGATGAACCTCAACAACCCCTACATGCCGGCGACCCTGCGCAACCAGTTCTGCGCATTCAACATCGGCGCTGCGGGTACCTACACCCCGCGCTTCACCCCGGCTGAGTGCGCTGCCGCGGCAACCGCGACTGGCCCGACCGATCCGAACTATCGCACGGTCACCTTCAACCTGTCGCGTCGTGCGGTTGAAGTCGGTCCGCGTATCAGCAACTACACCTCGACCGTGTTCGACTATCGCGTTGGTGCGCGCGGTGCGATCACCTCGTCGATCGACTGGGATCTCTCGGCTTCCTACGGCGAATCCGACAAGGTGCAGGCGATCAAGAACTACACCCTGCAGTCGCGCTGGCGGCAGGCCCTGCTGGCCAACAACACCAGCACCTGCATCACCAACACCGGTGGCTGCGTCCCGGTCAACCCGTTTGGCGCGGCCGGCTCGATCAGCCCGGCGGCAGCTGACTTCCTCTCGGATGACAGCACCACTTCGGTGAAGACCTCGCTGGCCCAGGTCCGCGGCGTCGTCTCGGGTGACCTCGGCTTCACCTCGCCGGGTGCGAGCGAACCGATCGGCTTCGCGCTGGGTGCCGAGTACCGCAACTACACCGCTCGCCAGGCCTCGGACATTCTGTCCAAGACCCCGGGTGAACTCGGCGGTGCCGGCGGTGCGGCTCCGGACATCTTCGGCAACTACAAGGTCTACGAAGGCTACGGCGAACTCGTGGCCCCGCTGCTTGAAGACAAGCCGGGCTTCAAGAGCCTGACCCTGGAAGCGGGTGCCCGCTTCTCGAGCCAGAAGATCGATGGTGGTGGTACCAACAACGACTGGACCTACAAGGTCGGTCTGAGCTGGGAACCGTTTGACAGCGTCAAGCTGCGCGGCAACTACGCCCGCGCCGTGCGCGCTCCGAACATCGGCGAACTGTTCTCGCCGGTCAGCACGGGCCTCACCAGCCTGGCCACCGACCCCTGCGCTGGCACCCTTGCCACCAACCCCGGCCTGGCTGCCGGTCAGCCGCTCCGCGCGGTCTGCCTTGCCCAGGGCGCTCCGGTTGGCACCATCGGCTCGATCCTGAACCCGACTGCGGCTCAGGCCAACTCGACCGGTGGCGGCAACATCAACCTCGCTCCGGAAAAGGCCACCACCTGGACCGTTGGCGCGGTGTTCCAGCCGAGCTTCCTGCCGGGCTTCTCGCTCTCGATCGACTACTACAACATCACCGTCACCGACCAGATCGGCGCGCCGACCTCGGGTGACGTGATCTTCGGCTGCTTCGGCGACCGGACCGTCAGCGGCGGTGTCACCACCTATCCGGGTGTGACTTCTGCATCGGCATCGAACCCGGCGTGCACCACCATCGGGCGCAATCCGGTGACGGGCGGCCTCGACGGTGACCCGGCGAACACGCTGGGTCTCCCGCAGGGCCTGAGCAACCAGGGCCGTCTGTTCACCGAAGGTGTGGACCTGATCGCGAACTACTCGCGCGATCTGGGCTTCGCCAAGTGGAGCTCGGGCTTCGTGCTGAACTATGCGATCTCGCAGACCTTCAACGCGAACGTGTTCAGCGCTACCCCGCTGGACCGCGAATGCGTCGGTTACTACTCGGCCAACTGCGGCTTCACCGGCTCGATGCAGCCGGCGTGGCAGTGGTCGTGGCGTAACACTTTCACCTTCGGCAAGTTCGATGCTTCGATCCTGTGGCGCCACATCTCGGCGATGCAGCAGGAGCCGCTCGACGTGATTGCGACCGCTCCGGCGTTCACCGGGGTCTTCCCGGTTGGCTTCGGCTACCGCGAAGGTGATACTGTCGATTTCGGCAAGATCCCGTCGTATGACTGGTTCGACCTGACCCTGCGCTTCAACGTCAATGACAACCTGACGTTCACCGCAGCCGTCCAGAACCTGTTCGACAAGGATCCGCCGGTCGTCGGTAGCTCGATCGGTTCGACCTCGTACAACAGCGGCAACACCTACCCGTCGACCTACGACGCGCTGGGTCGCCGCTTCGCGGTCTCGGCTCGCATCAAGTTCTAATTCTTCGGAATCAGAACGAGAAAGATCGGGGGTGGGCAGCAATGCCCGCCCCCTTTCTTTTTGAACAAACGTCGCGGCTTGACTTGGCCTGCCCGCCGCCCTTCAAGCGCTGGCGATGAACGCCGATCGTCTCCACCAGGCCTGGACTGCCCTTGCGGTCGGCGACAACACCCGCGCCGAGGCCCTGTTCGGCGCGCTGCTGCGCGAACCGACAGTCGACCCACTCGCTCTGGTCGGCATGGGCTCAGTGCTAAGGCAGCAAGGCCGGCTGCGCGACGCGATCCTCCATTGCGATGCGGCGCTGCGGGCTGATCCCCGCTGCGCCGAAGCCTGGCTGGAGCGGGCCTTCATCTTCAATACCGGCGGATCGATGGCCGCTGCCGCCGATTGCTACCAGCAGGTGCTGGCGCTCGAACCGGACAATCCCCACGCCCATGCCGGCCTGGCCGGACTTGCCGCGCGCGACGGCGCTGCAGATCGCGCCCGCCACCACGCCCAGGCGGCGCTCGCCAGCGACCCAGGCAACGCCATTGCCGCCGCGGCCCTTGCCGCAGTCGAGCTCGAATCCGGCCAGGCCGCCGCTGCCCGCGACCTGCTCGCGCCTCTGGCAGCACAGGCTGCACCGCCTTCGTCAGAGCGCATCCAGCTGCTCTCCACCTATGGCGATGCCCTGGCACGGTGCGGGGCCGCGGATGCTGCCTTCGCAGCCTACAGCGAAGCGCAGACCGGTTTTGCCACGCTTCATGAATTGCCCGCAGGCAGCCGTGAAACGCACCGCGACCTGATCGAGCGCCTGATCGACGAGCTGGCCACCGCTCCGCTCCAGGCTTGGACGCAGCCCGCCCCGCCCCCGCCGAGCGGAGCTGCCGCGCACCATGTTTTCCTGCTCGGTTATCCCCGCTCTGGCACCACGCTCGTCGAGAACGTGTTGGCCTCGCTGCCCGGCGTGGTTGCACTGGAAGAGCGGCCCACGCTGGTCGAAGCCGACCGCGCCTTTCTGGCCGAGCCAGGCGGTATCAGCCGGCTGGCCGGGCTTGAACCTGGCGCTCTGGCACCGCAGGCCCAGGCCTATTGGGACAAGGTCCGTGCCGCCGGAATCGATCCGCAGGGTCAGACCTTCGTCGATATGGATCCGCTAAAGGCCACGCGCCTGCCGATCATCGCCCGCCTGTTCCCGCAAGCGCGCGTGCTGATCATGCGGCGCGATCCGCGTGACGTGATCCTGAGCTGCTTTCGCACCAGCTTTGCCCTGACTAGCGCGGCGCTAGAATTTACCAGCCTTGAGCGGGCCGCCCGGCATTACGATGCGATGATGCGCTTGATCGAGCTGGCCCGCGCGCGGCTGCCGCTCGCGTTTCATGAAGTCGATTACCACGCGCTCGTCCGCGACTTTGACGGAGCGACCCGCGCGCTCTGCGCCTTCCTCGACCTACCGTGGGACGAATCGCTGCGGCGTTTCGATCGAACCGCCCGCGACCGGGGCGTGGCGACCGCCAGCGCCAGCCAGGTCCGCCGGGGACTTTATGACGGTCGTGGTCAGTGGGAGCCATTCGCGCGGCACTTCGAACCGGTCATGCCGATCCTGCAGCCGTGGATCGAAAAGTTCGGCTACGCCTGAACTGCCAGTGGATTGGGGCCGGCCAGGGACAGCCCGACATTGCGCGCCACAGCTTCTGCCCAGACCATAACCATGCCGATCTCCTCGCCATATGCGGCCCGGGCGGCCTCATAGTCGCTGCTGCGGGCCTCGGGCGAATAGGCGGCACCGGTTTTCGAATTACGGCGGAAGGCCGGGCCTGCCGCGATGGCGGCGGCATCCAAAGCCAGGCCATAGTGCCGGCCGACTGCGGCAAGTGCCGCCTCCGGCTCGGTTGTCAGCAAGTCGGCATCCAGGCTGGCCATTCTGGACCCCAACTTGGCGGACAAGGCCGTGAAATACTGATGCTGGGCCAGCCAGCCCACGGCCCCGACCTGCAGGTCGGTCAGGCGGAAATAGTCTTCCGGGGCAAAGCCCAGATCGACGAACCGATCCTGCACATAGCCTTCCAGCAGTTCGCGCACCCAGGCCCGGCAGTGCAAGCCCTTGCGCGCCACCGAGATCAGGAATGTCTCAAGCGGAGCATAGAGAAACAGCGCTTGCCCCTGCCCCTGCAGCGCCAGGAGGAGTTCGGCCAACGGGTTGAGGATGTTGGAGGGCTTGACGATCACTGCCTCGTCCGGCCCGAACGGGCGGCCCAGCAAGCGCAAGGCGAGGTCGGCCGCTCGCGCCACTGCGGCTGGTCTTGCGCCGCGGCGGCGGAACCCAACCACATCGTTCAGGATCGTTGGCTCGCTCAGCCCCATGGCCACGCCGGGTAGCGACAAGGCCCGGGTCAGCAGCGTTGAGCCGCAAAAGGCTGAATGGAACAGGAAATGGAGCTTGCCATGGGGCTGGGCCAGCAGTTCCGCAGCCGGCAGGTCGGGCGAAGTGGGCCGGGCACCCAACAACGAATCGATCAGGAAAGCCTGGCTCTCATGCTCACTGCGCGGCAAGTGGATGAAGCGGACGGCATCGTCGCCTTCGACATAGCGGTGCGCCAGCCATTCGGCATCGGCGAGATCAAAGGCGGGGGCGGCGCTCATACCCTCGGTCTAGGGCGCGCGCGGCCGCATCGCAACTGCCGCTTGCCGCTCAGCCTTGCCGCTTCTAAGCCTAGCAGCCATGGCTTCGACCCCTGCCCAGATTGCCAATGCCGAAGGTATGACCGCCCTGCGTGAGGGCAATGCCGCTGCCGCGATCGCCGCCTTCGTGCGCGCCACGGCAGCCGATCCTGCCGCCGGGCCGCTATGGCGCAACCTGGCCCATGCCCATCGGCTGGCGGGCGATTCCGCCGGTGAGCGCGCTGCTCTCGACCAGGCCTTGTCGCTCGACCGGCTCGATTTCGTCGCCCAGTTGCGCATGGCCCAATTGCACCAGCGGCTGGGCGAAGAGACCCAGGCCCTCGTGGCCTGGAACGGGGTTGAACAATTGGCGGCGCAGCTGCCCCCGCTGTCGCCGGAAGTGGCGGCCGAGCTTGATGCGGGCCGGACCTATTGCGACGGACTGCGCGCGAGGCTGGCCACTGCCGCGGAAGCTGCGCTGAAGGCCGACGAGGAACGCGACGAGACCGAGGAGCGCCGGGTCCGCGCCTTTGTCGATCAGGCGCTCGGGCGCCGGCGCGTCTATCACAACCAGTGCGCGGGGGTGTTCTATCCATTCCTGCCGGAAGACGAGTACTTCGATCGCCGCCACTTTCCCTGGCTGGATGAACTGGAGGCGGCGACGCCGGACATCCAGGCCGAACTGCGTGCCCTGCTGGATGCGCCGGGTGACCTGATCCGGCCCTATGTCCGCTTCGAGAAGGGCACGCCAGAGAATGACTGGAGCCCGCTGGATGGCTCGCTTGATTGGTCAGCCTGTTTCCTCTGGGAATATGGCGAGCCGCACCAGGCCGTGCTCGATCGCTGCCCCAGGACTGCAGCCGTGCTCGATCGGCTGCCGCTGGCGCGCATTCCCGGCCGCGCCCCCAATGCCTTCTTCTCGGTGCTGCGCCCGCATAGCAAGATCCCGCCGCACACCGGGGTTACCAATACCCGCGCGATCATTCATCTGGCGCTGGAAGTGCCGCCCGGCTGCGGCTTTCGCGTCGGCAACGAAACCCGCGAATGGGTTGAGGGCAAGGCCTTTGCCTTTGACGATTCGATCGAGCACGAAGCCTGGAATGACAGCGATCAGCGCCGCGCCGTGCTGATCATCGATGCCTGGAACCCGCACCTCAGCCCGCGTGAACAGGATGCGGTGCAGCGCTACTTCGCTGCAGCGGATGGTGCGCTGGCGGGCGGAGGCCCGCGCTAGATCTTACTTCGCCTAATTGACGAACGTCATGTCCCGGTAGCTCGACGCGGCTTGAGCGAGCGCGGCGTGCCCCATAGACTCGCGCGATGCGGCCAAGGCCCGCCCAGCCTATCGATAGGAAAAATTCCCCGTGTCCATTCTTGCTCTTGCACTGCTGACAGCAGCCCCCGCCAGCGCCCCGACGATCCCGGAACCCAAGCCAAGCGAGATGACTGCTTCCGAAATCCGGGCCCACAACAAGTCGCTTGACCGAAACGATCCCTATTTTATCAAGTGCGTTCGCCAAGCTGACACCGGATCGTTGGTCGGCCGCAGGCCGGTCTGCCGCACCAACGAACGTTGGGCACTGTTGGAGAAAGCCGCCAGGGCCAGTACCGATCAGCTCGCTGCCGATATGACCACGAATTCGCACGCAAGCGGGAACTAGGTCAAAGTCGGATCCGCAGGCAGTTTGAGGAGAATAGCCAGATGCTTGCCACCTTTGTCACCTTGTTGCTGGCCAGTGCGCCAGCTCCCGTCGCGGCCTTCCCCGCCGAGGTCAATGCCGAGACGGCCGTCGTTGACCCCAAGAAGATGACCCAGGCGCAGATCCGGGCGCACAACGCCAAGCTTGCGCGGACGCATCCCAACTATATCCGCTGTGTGCGTTCGGCAGAGATCGGCTCGCTGGTCACGCGCAATTACAGTTGCCGCACTGTGGCCCAGTGGCATGCCGCCGACCTGGCCGGCAATGATGAGATGCGCCGGGTTGCAGATGCCATGTCCAGCAAGGCCATGCCCACCAACTAGGCGGGGCCTGGACTACAGCCGAGTCTGCGCGGCTGACCGTTCCGATACGCAAGAGAGGAGAGCTACGATGTCGATGCTTGCCGCCATACTCGTTCTGTCCAGCGCGCCGGCCCAGACCGAACCGGACCTGGTCGCCGGGCCGATCCTGATGAAACAATCGGAAATCCGGGCCTACAACGCCAAGTTGTCGCGTGACCATCCGAATTACATCCGCTGCGCCCGCGATGGTGAAACCGGGTCATTGGTCCGGGCCAAAAAGGTCTGCCGGACTAACCAGGAATGGACGCGGATTGAGAACGCGGGCGAAAACATGGCGCGCGAGGCGGTTGAGTCGCTACAAAAGGGCTTTACGTCCGGCAAGACCTGACGATCATTCCCCGTCAGTTCGCCTGCCGTGTGACCCGCACACCGGGCTGGCCTTCGATGCTGGCCATGTAGCTGCCTAGCGCCGCCTTGCGGATTTTGATCTTCTGCCCGGCCTTGGGGAAGGTGTTGCGCCCGTCGGTCTGCTTCCAGCGGGCGCCATCCTCCAGTATGAAGACCGGGAAGCCGTCGCTGGCCATGCGGATTCCGGCGAGCTTGCTTTCGATTTCCTTCACTTCGTCATCGTCGTTGTCACCGCCGCCGAACAGCTTGAGGCTGGGGAGCGACAGGCCGAACAGCCCGCGCCGGGCTTCGCGCACGGCGGCCCGGTCGGTCACCACCAGATCCTTAGCCGCGCGCGCGGCGTCCATCGCGCTGACTGCCTTGTCATAGCAGGCCAGCCGCGCCGCAGGGTCGCTCTGCGCCTTGCAGTCCAGCACCGCCTGGAACACCGCTGGCGGTGGACCGTCGAGCGGCTTGTCCTTGGCCTGAGCAGGCAGGGCAGTGGCAACCAGGCACAGGCCAGTCAGTACAGGGATCGGACGGAACATCGGCGCGTTCTCCTCGCTCGCGGATGGGCGGACAATGCCGCTCGCCCTGCCGCAGGTCAATTGCATCGGCGTGCTTGATTCGGCGGGCCATGCGGGCCATGCGGAACCATGCCGCGCCGCTTGCTGATTGTTCTGCTGATGCTGGGCCTGGCGCCGGTGATCTGGCTGCGCGAACCCGCACCGCCATCCAACAGTAGCCAATCCGTCACGGTCGCGGTGCTGCCCTTGCCGAAGAGCCAGACACTCGGCCCGTTTCGCCTGACTGGTGCCTGGCAACTGACTAGTCCGAATAGCGATTTCGGAGGCTTCTCGGCGCTGGTCAGGTCGGCGCCGGGTAGACTTACTTCGTTCAGCGACACCGGTGTCCGGCTCGACCTGCCCGAGCCGGGCCAGGCTGGCGCCGTCCGGATTGCTCCGATCATGCCGCGCAAGGGGGCGATGAAGGCCTATCGCGATGTCGAAGCGGCCGCGTTTGACGCGGCGAGCGGGACCTACTGGCTGGCGCTGGAGGGCCGCAATGTCTTCATGCGGATCGCTGCTGACCAAGCTCAGCCGAGCGTGATCGCTGCGCCGGAGCTGGCCGGCTGGTCGAAGAACAGCGGGGCCGAGGCGATGACGCGCCTGGCTGACGGTCGCTTCCTGATCCTGGCCGAAGGCGGCGGTGCGGCGCATGAAGGGCGGCTGTTACCCCGTGCGCCTGACGGCAAGGACCGCGCCTTCCGCTTCCGCTTCATCGCCCCCGACCGTTACCGCCCGACCGACGTGGCGCAGCTGCCCGATGGTCGGGTGCTGATCCTGCTGCGCGCGTTGCGCTGGCCGATGCCGCCGCGCTTTGGCAGCAAGCTGGTGCTGGCGGACCCGGCTGCGATCCGCGCTGGCGGCGAATGGCGCGCGCAGGAGCTGGCCAGTTTCGACGGAACCGGGCTGGAAGAGAACTATGAAGGCCTGGCGATCGAGCCGCGCGCCGATGGTGCGCTGGAGGCGTGGCTGATCAGCGATGATAATGGCGCCGCGACCCAGCGCACGCTGTTGCTGCGGTTGCAGTTCCGCTTGTCCGACTTGCCGCAGCGCCAGGTCCAGACAAAGCAAAAGGCGCCCGGCTGACCGGACGCCTTGGCTGTATTTTGGTGCGGACCGCAAGGCCCGCCGCGAATCAGGCGGCCTGGGCCTTGACCAGTTCGCGCTTCACCTTCAGCGCAGTGGCCGAAAGCTTGCTGTCCACGGTCTTCAGCAGCCAGTTGTCCAGCCCGCCGACGTGTTCAACCGAGCGCAGCCCGTGCGTCGAAACGCGGAACTTGAAGCTGCGGTCCAGCTTTTCCGACATCAGCGTGACGTTCTGCAGGTTGGGCAGGAAGACGCGCTTGGTCTTGTTGTTGGCGTGGCTCACGTTGTTACCAACCTGGCGACCCTTGCCGGTCAGTTCGCAGATGCGGGACATGTCAAAACTCGCTTAGAAAAATGGATACCCGTGTGGGGGAAGGCGCGCCCTTACCGATTCACCCTTGAAAGGTCAAGTTATCACGGCGCTTTTGGCGCTTCTGCGCGGCAGAAGCGAGGCAACACCGGCCCGCTCCCCCGGCCCAGCCACCCATATAGTATCCTGTCGGGTGGCTGGGCCGGGGGAGCGGGCCGGTGTTGCAAGGCAAGGGCGGATGCCCTTGCCGCACCCAAAATTACCATCTAGCCCGGCTAGATGAGCCGTTGGCCACTCCCTGAACCGATGCAACTGGCGCTCGACGAGGCGCGCGCAGCCGAATCTGCGGGCGAAGTGCCGATTGGCGCGGTCGTGGTCAAGGACGGTGCGGTCATCGCAACCGCCCATAATCAGCCACGCGGCCTCTCCGACCCGACCGCCCATGCCGAAATGCTGGCGATTCGCGCGGCGGCGCAGGTGCTCGGTAACGAGCGGCTCGATGGCTGCGAGCTGTGGGTCACGCTGGAGCCCTGTTCGATGTGCGCCGGGGCGATCAGCCATGCCCGGATTGCGAAGCTCTATTACGCTGCGAGTGACCCCAAGGGCGGGGCGGTGGAGCATGGCGCGCGGGTGTTCGAGCAGGCCCAGTGCCTGCACCGGCCCGAGGTCTATTCTGGGATGGGTGAGGCCGAGGCGGCCGGGTTGCTGCGCACCTTCTTCCAGTCGAAGCGCTAAAGCCCGCGCCAGATCTTGAGGCTGGCCGAATCGGGCGGACCGAAGGCGCGGCGGGGGCAGGCCTGCGGCATGAAATCGCGTCCATAGCAAAGTCGCAGTTCACGCAGCCAGCCGGTGCGGCTGGCGACCACGCCCACAGACTCGCGCGGCCAGCCGGGATTGCGTGTGACAAAGGCGCTGCGCAGATCGCCCACGGTCAGATCGTCCTGCTGCGAAAGGTAGTCGGCATCAGGCCAGCGGATCGAACGCCACAGGATCGCGGCCACCTTGAAATAGCCCTCGGGCCGCTTTGCCATGCACGAGCCATGCTTGGCCCAGGCGTGTTCGAGCAGGCGCGGGCTGGGGGTCATGCAGAGGTGCGGCGCCAGCTCTGCCGGGGTTGGGCGCGGGGTGATCGAGCACCACTGCGGCCAGCGCCCGGCGGCGCCTTCCGGCCACAGCCCGTGGAGCACAAAGCCGAATCGCCCCGCCTTGCCGCTGCATTGCAGGGGATCGCCGGCGCCGCGTAGCTTGCAGTGGTCGGGCGACCAGCTCGCCGCCAGCGTATAACGCGCGATCGGCATCCGCACCGTTTGCCCCGGTTCGGGCGCGGGCGGCATGGTCACGCGCGAGGGCATGCGGCACTGATAGGCTTGGGCCAGCGCCGGCAGCGGCAATAGCAGGGCCAGTGCGGCCAGTGCCACGCGGATCATAGTGGTGTGAAATCGAGCCCGATGTCGGCGGCCGGAGCGCTCTGCGTCAGGCGGCCGACCGAGACATAGGTCACGCCGGTCGCGGCAATCGCGCCGATGGTGTCGAGCCGCACCCCGCCGGAGGCTTCGCTCGGCACGCGGCCGGCAATCAGGGCGACCGCTTCGCGCAGGGTCGGTACGTCCATATTGTCGAGCAGCAGGTGGCTGGCCCCGGCGGCCAGCGCCGGTTCGATCTGGTCGAGGTGGTCAACTTCGCAGATCACGTCCTTCACGCCGGCGTCCTTCGCCCGTCGCACCGCTTCGGCCACGCCGCCGGCCACCAGGACATGGTTGTCCTTGATCATGGCCGCGTCCCACAGGCCCATCCGGTGATTTTTCGCGCCGCCCATCCGGGTGGCGTATTTCTCGAGATGGCGCAGGCCGGGGATGGTCTTGCGGGTATCGAGCAGCGTCGCATGCCCCTGCATGGCATCGACATAGGTCCGGGTCATCGTCGCGATGCCGGAGAGATGCTGGACCGTGTTGAGCGCAGACCGCTCCGCCGTCAACATGGCGCGAGCATTGCCGGTGAGCCGCATCAGGTCGGTTCCGGCGGGCACCTGGGCGCCCTCCTCGACCAGCACTTCAATCTGCATGGCGGGATCGAGCGCGCGGAAGAAGGCTTCGGCGATCGGCAGGCCAGCGACGGTGATCGCATCGCGGCTGTCCATCACGCCCGAAAAGCGCGCATCGGCCGGAATCACGCTTTCGCTGGTCACGTCATGGCCGCCGCCGGGCAGACCCAGGCCCAGGTCCTCGTCCAGCGTGGCGCGGACGAAGGCGTCGAGGTCGAACCCCGTGAGTTGCCAGCCCCCCATTGTCAGCGCCTCAGTGCACGAACCGCGCAACCACGTCGCGGTAGGACCGGCTGACCTTCACATCGGCGCCGCTTTCCAGCACCAGGAAGCATTCGCCGTTGGTGTGCGGCTTGACCTGGCGGACATTGTTGAGGTTGACGATCCACGAGCGGTGGACGCGCTGGAACACGCGCGGGTCGAGCCTGCGCTCCAGGTCCTTCATCGTTTCGCGCAGGATCAGGCTGTTATCGGCGGTGTAGATCACCATGTAATCGCCCGCCGCCTCGATCCGTTCGATCGAATCGACATCGACGCGGAAGATCTGGCCCTTGTCCTTGATGTTGATGAGCTTTTCATAACGTGCGGCGGCCGGTTCGCCCTCATCGGGCATGGCATCCATCGCATCCGGGGCGACTTCGGCCAGCACGGACTTGAGCTTCTCCGCCTCTTCGGCCGAGCGCTTCTCGGCCAGGCGCACGCGGACGCGCTCCAGCGTGTCGGCCAGCTTGTCCTCGTCAACCGGCTTCATCAGGTAATTGACCGCATTGGCCTCAAAGGCGCGCACGGCGTGTTCCTGATAGGCCGTGACGAAGACGATCAGCGGCGGTTCGATCTCCATCACGCCCTTAACCACGCTGAACCCGTCAAAGCCCGGCATCTGGATGTCGAGGAAGACCAGGTCAGGCTTTTCGGTCTTGATCTTGCGGATCGCCTCGCGCCCGTTGGAACAGGTGTCGATGATCTCGACATCGGGAAAGGCCTGGAGGCGCAGCATCAGCCCCTGGATGGCCAGTTTCTCGTCATCGACCAGGATGGTGCGGATGGTCATGGGCTCGGTCCTTGAATGGGTCAGCCGGCCAGCGCGGGACTGCGCGGCGCAGCGGGAACAGCGACGGGCTCACGCCGCTCAAATGGTAGTTCGATCAAGACGGCGAAGCCGCCTTCGGGGGGCTCCATGGTTTCGAAACGATGCATCTCGCCGTAGGCCTGAGCCAGCCGGTCGCGAATGTTGGCTAAGCCCACTCCGGTCGAAACTTGTTCCCCGCCGTCGAATGTCACGCCCGCAAACCTGTTGTCGCTACCGGTATTTTGCAATCCCGGCCCGGTGTCCGAGACGACGATGCGAAGGTTCGGTCCGACGAGTTGCGCCGTAATGGTGATCTCGGCCCCGGCCTCCTGCGGACTGACCGCATATTTGATCGCGTTTTCGACCAGCGGCTGGAGCAGCAGCGAGGGCAGCAGCGCCGCTTCGGCCGCCGGGTCGATCTTGAAGCTGGTCCGCAGCCGCTCCTCGAAGCGCATCCGCTCGATCTCGAGGTAGAGTTTCAGCGTTTCCACTTCCTGCGCCACGGTCACGCGCCCGGTCGGTTCATTGACCAGGGTATAGCGCAGGAACGAGGACAGCCGGCTGAGCATGGCATTGGCCGGCTCGGTCTGCTTGAGCAGCACCAGGGTGGAGATCGAGTTCAGGGTGTTAAACAGGAAGTGCGGGTTGAGCTGATAGCGCAGCATGGCGAGCTGCGCCTGGGTCGCCTGGTTTTCCAGCCGGATCAGCTGGTCGTTTTGCTCTTCGATCTGGAGGAAGAAGTTGATCGCGTAATAGAGCGCCGACCAGGCGCCCAGCAGGGTCAGGCCGATATAGAACAGGCCGATGAAGCGCTGCGCCACCCCGGCAGCCGCATCGGCATAATAGAGCGCCGAAACCCAGGCATCGACGAACACATAGAAACCGACCGCGATCGGCAGAACCAGTGCGGTCACCCCCCAGGTGATCAGCGGCCGCTGGTTGATCAGCTGGCGGTAGATCACCGAGAGAATCAGCGTGATCGAAAAACCGGTGACGGTGGAGATCAGCACCAGAACCAGGAAGCTCAGCTCCAGTCCGTTGGCGATGCCGGACATCGCGCGCAGCAGCATCGCTCCGCCCCAGCCGGCAGCCTGGAGGCGCCAGAAGGCCCGGTTCTTGTTGGCGAAAAAGGGGGTCGGACGGAAGGGCAGCACGGCCATGACGCAGAGCTTAGCAGAAAAGCACCGCCCCTCGCGAATGTTTTGCGTGGGCGCCCGGTTTGGATTAGCTTTCCGTCCAAACGGGAGAGACCAAATGGCCGATATCGACAGCCCCATCCATGGCAGCCATGAGCGTGCCAAGTTCCGCGCGATGACCGAAGGCACCCAGGAAGACTGGTCGCTGATCTCCAGCGAATACATGGCCTTTGCGCGCGACCTGCCGGACCGGGTGCTGGCCCACCTTAAGCTGCTCGACGGCGATTTCGGCGGCTTCCCGGTCGACCGGCTGCAGCACTCGCTCCAGACCGCGACCCGTGCTCACCGCGACGGGCGCGATGAGCCCTATGTAGTCATGGCCCTGCTGCACGACATCGGCGATACGCTGGGCACCTATAACCACCCGGAAGTCGCCGCCTCGATCATCAAGCCGTTCGTTTCGGAAGAGATCCACTGGATCTGCCAGAACCACGGCGCCTTCCAGGGGCATTACTACTTCCACTATGTCGGCATGGACCGCGATATCCGCGAACGGTACCGCGATAATCCGCACTTCGACGCCTGCGCCGAATTCTGTGAGAAGTATGACCAGGCCGCCTTCGACCCGGATTACGACAGCGAGCCGCTGGAATTCTTCGAGCCGATGCTGCGCCGGGTCATGGCCCGCCCGATCAACTCGATGTACGCCAAGCTGGCCGAGGCCAAGTAGGGATTAGCGCTTCGGCCCGGCCTTCACCGCGTCGATCGCATCCTGCAGGACCTTCTGGCCGACGGCCCCGGCCATCAGCTGTTCGCCGATCACCCAGCTGGGCGTGCCATCGATCCGCAGCTGCTGGGCCAGCGCGAGGTTCCGCTTGAGCTCAGCCTCGACGCGCGGTTCGGCAATGACTTTGCGGGCGCGGTCGAGGTCCATACCGGCGCGGGTGGCGGCGGCCTCGATCGTATCGGCGGCCGGGCGGCCAGCAGCGAACATCGCCTTGTGGAACGCCTCGAACTTGCTCTGTTCGGCCGCGGCCAGCGACCAGCGTGCGGCCTCGGCGCTGGCCGGGGAAAGGATCGGCAGTTCGCGGATCACGACCTTCAGATCGGGATTGGCGGCGATCAGTGCCTCAACCTCCGGCACCGAAGCGCGGCAATAACCGCAGGCATAGTCGGTGAACTCGACCAGGGTGACCGTGCCATTGGGATTGCCGAGCACGGCGCCAGGGAAGGGTGCAGTCAGCGCATCGCCGGCGCTCGCCACCTGTTTGCCGTTCTCGCGCGCCTGTAGGCGTTCCATCGCCTGAGGCAGGATTTCCGGGTTTTCGAGGATGTAGTTGCGCACGATCTCCTCGATCGCGGCCTTTTCCGTCGGGGTCTGGCGTGAACCGAGCAGCCAGCCGCCCAGGCCGCCGATCAATGCAACGATGATCAGCGCCAGGATTACCCAGGGCGAGCGGGGGTTTGGTGCGGTATCGGCCATGCGGGTGGCCTAACGGCGTTTGTTGGCCCGTTCAATCGCCTCGCGTGCCTGCATGGCAATATCCTGCGCCCGCAGCCAGTCAGCCGAGCCCTTGGGCAGCTGGGCTTCGGCCGCCTGGGCGCTGCGCAGTGCCTGGGGCATCTGCCAGTTCATCACCTGTTGTTCGGCACTGGCCAGGTGCGCGCGGGCCAGATCGCCGTTGGCGGCATAGACCACGCCGAGCTGGTACCAGGCGAAGGGGTTCTCACGGTCCCGCGCGACGGCGTTCTTGAGCACTTGCTGGGCCTCGATGAAGTTCTGCGGGTTCTCGGTCGCGATCAGGGCGTGGCCGAAGATCGTCGCGATCAGCGGCTGGTTGCCTGACAGTTCGGTCGCCCGGCGCAGCGCATCGAGCGCTTCGGCCGGCTTCCCGGTTTCAAGCAGGATCTGGCCCTTGAGCTCGAGGAAATAGGGGTCGTTCGGCGCCTTGGCGAGCAGGGCATCGGCTTCGGCCAGCGCCTTTTCGGGGAAGGCCTGGCGGTGCCAGGCATAGGCCCGGGCATAGCGGGCCGGTACGTCGGTCATCGTTTCGGGATAGGTCCGCATGACCTGCGCCGGTTCGCCCAGATAGCCGAACAGCTTGGCCTTGGCGCGCTGGAAACGGGCCTCAAGCTTTGGGTCGAGCGGATTGTTGTAGGCCGGATCGCGCTCGTAAGTGTCCTGCAGCGTGGCAATGCGGTCCCCCGTCATCGGGTGGGTGCGGTAGAACTCGTTGTCCGGCGTGCGGGTATAGCCATAGCGGAACTCCAGGTTCTGGAGCTTCTTGAAGAATTCCACCGAACCGCGCCCGGTAATCCCGGCCTTGGAGAGGTACTGCGCCCCCGCCGCGTCGGCTGCCGATTCCTGGCTGCGGCTGAAAGACAGGTATTTGCCCAGCGCGGCCTGCTGGCCGGCCATGATCACACCCATCGCCGCGTCGCCCGCACCAGCGGCCGCCGCCGCCACGCCAAGCAGCAGCGAGAGGATGCTGATATTGCCCGCCGCCTTGCTGCCGCCATCGCTGATCACGTGGCCGCCGGTGATATGGCCAAGCTCGTGAGCGATCACGCCCTGGACCTCGTTGGCCGTGCTGGCGGCATTAAGCAGCCCGGCATGGAGATAGACCACCTGCCCGCCGGCCACGAAAGCGTTGAGCGAGGGGTCATTGACCACCACCACATCGACATTGTTGGGATTGAGCCCGGCGGCCGCGATCAGCGGTGCGGCCATGTCGTGCAGCAAGGCCTCGGTCTCGGCATCGCGCAGGATCGATTGCGCGGCCGCCGGCTGGATCGTCAGTGCGAATGCGGCGAACAGGGCAAGCAGGCGGGCAAGGATGCGCATGGGGCCGTAATTACTCCGCCGGTGCCTGAATGGGCGCTGAAGGCTGGCGCAGGCTGGCCAGGAAGTCCAGCACCGGCGCGCTGACGCTGGTATCGCGCAAGAATGGCTGGGCCAGTTTTAGCACCGGTCCGGCATGGTCGACACCGGGCAGGATGACCAGCCTGGCGTGGCCACCCTTGTCGGTCAGCGCCTTGGCCATGACCTTGCTGTTGCGGGGTTTGACAGTGGTGTCGGCATCGCCGGTCAACAACAGCATCGGTGGGGCATCGCTGCGCGCAAAGGAAATTGGCTGGGTGATCGCCGGATCCTCGACATGGCCAAAGGCATTGCGGGCGGAATCCGAATGGAACGGATAGAAGGCGTAGGGTCCGGATAGCCCGACCACACCCTTAACGAACCCATCGCGCAGGCCCTGGCGTCCCAGCCACTGCCGCTCCAGTCCCAGCATGGCCACGGTGTGCGCCCCGGCCGAATGGCCCATCAGCACGACTTGATCGGGATCGCCGCCGAACCGGGCGATGTTCTGCGCGGTCCAGGCCACAGCGGCGGCACCGTCTTCCAGCATGTGCGGATAGATGCCCTCTGGCCCCAGCCGGTAGCCGGGCAGAACCACGACATAGCCGGCGCGCGCAAAGGTGCGGCCGATGAAGTGATAGTCTTCCGGCCGGCCCGAGTGCCAGCCGCCGCCGTGGATGAAGACCAGCACGGGGTGCGGACCGGGCGCATTGGGGGCGATCACGTCAAGCCGCTGGGCCGGGAGCGAGCCATAGCGCACGCCGCTGGCGGCCACCTGGGTTCCGTCTGTCCCGCCAAGCGTGCGATCGGCCAGGTCGAGCAGTCCGACCGCGCCGGTGGCATGGGCATAGCGCCAGCCTGCAAACAGGACAGCGCCCAGAACAAGCAGGACCGTTGCCGACCAGCCAATCCAGCCCATGCGTTTGCTTCTCCTGATGATCGCCATGGCGGTGATCTAGCGATCTAATGCGAAGGGCGCCATGCCTTCCGGCACGGCGCCCCACTCGCTGTCAGGATAGAAGGTGTTTTAGCCCAGCAGCTTGCGCGCGGCGCGTTCCAGCAGGGGTACGTCGTCGCCGACTTCGCCCAGCAGGACCACTTCGCCGCTCGGCAGGCGACGGGCCACCAGCAGGGTAAACTCGCTGCCTTCGGCCGGTACGGCATCCAGCGGGAAGCTTTCCAGCTTGCGGAGCTTGCGGGCCAGGGCCTCACGCGGAGTATCGCGGACGACTTCGTCCACCCCGGCTTCGGCGCGCTTGGCGCGGCGTTCCTCGCCCACGATGCCCTTAAGACCGCCGGGCGCACTGGCAAGGTACTGGCCGAGCGAGCCGCGAGCAATGCCGACGCGGTGCGCATGGCTCAGCGCCGTGGCATATTCGGTCAGGCGGGTCTTGTCGTAGTCGGCGCCGAAGACCAGCTTGACGACCGGGGTCATCGGGGCGCGGTCCTGGACGGTCAGGCCATAATCGGTGACCAGTTCGCCAAATTCTTCCTGAGCCTCGGCGGCAGCCAGCGAGAAGTCATAGGCCCGGCCGATGGCGGCATAGAGCGCCTGGCGGGTGCGGTCTTCGCTGCCGCGTGCCGCTTCGGCCAGTTCGCGGGCCGAAGCCAGCCAGTCAGCCAGGCCCATATCGGCAGCATCAAGCTCGGCCGGTTCGGCCGAATAGAGCGCCGGCAGGTCCTGCGGCTCGTCCGTATCGGCCGCCAGCGTGCCGAACTCGGGGGCCGGGAAGGCCAGGTTGTCGTCTTCTTCGGTCTGGAAGCCGGCGAGGTCGAGCACATTGGCATCGTCGGCGGCGCCGACATCGGCGAAGCTCGGCAGATCGTCGGCCGGGCCATCGGCCCAGTCGGTCAGTTCGTCATGGCGGGTTTCGGGCTGGCTTTCCTCAAGCGCCTCGTCGATTTCCAGCAGCAGCGCATCGGTGGTGCGCTGGTCGGCCAGCTCCTTCCAGTTGATCACGCCATAGATGAAATCGATGGTGTCATCGTCGCTGGAGAAGGGCAGCAGGATGCCGCGATAGAGAATCGTCGATTCGCGCTGGTTGACGAATTCCGCCTCGAACCCGATCGGTGCCTGGTTGGCCAGGATCTGCATGTAGTGATCGGTGATGCGGCTGAGCAGCGAGCGGCTCGGCACGTCATCCAGCGAGTGGATCTCGCCATCGGTGCCGCACTCCTGGGCGAGGACCGCGCCAAGATAGCGGATCGCCGGGTTCTCGATCCCGCCGGTGAAGTCCAGCAACACGCTGTGGGGGCCGAAATCCGGGAGATTCTCGGGTTCCAGATCCTCGATCGAAGGGAAGGCGCGGTCGCCCAGCAGGCTCGCCCAATGGTTATAGGCGCGCACCTGCATGCGGCGTTCGTCTTGCCCTACGGGGTTCGGCGGCGGTTCGCTCACCACATCCTCCTCGTGATTGTCGAGGTGACCATCAAGATCCGGCCAGTCTTCGCCCGTCTCCGGATGATCTGAAAAATTGCCCCGATACGTATCCATGTGGCTACCCCACCTGTGTGCCTGTCAGGTGGTTTCTGGCGCAACATGGTAAATTAACCGTTAAGTTGCGCCAGACTCCTTGGCGTCACTACCGGCGTGACGTCACGCCGCCGCCAAGGCATTAACCGCATTCAGAAAAGATAGCGCATCCGCGCCTTTTGCTCGACTGCGGGGCCGGCCACCTCGAAAGCCGCCTTGTCAAATTTGGGCGGGCCCATCCTTACCGGCGCATCGCGGGAGAACCCGTAGCCTTCCTTGGGCATCATCAGCGCCATATCCATCTTGCGGTTGGCATTCTCGTCATGAATCATCGAGATCGCATAGCGCCCGGCCGGGACCCCTTCGAAGGCGATCCGCACCGTGGTGCCGGCCGGCACGATCGCATTCTTTGCCGCGGGATCCTTGCGGCAGTCCGGGAAACCCTTGGGCTGGGCGGTCAGGCAGGCCAGGACTTGGCCCTTGGCGTTGCGCAGGCCGGTTACGACCACGCTCACCTCGGTCAGCTCCGGGGTGCCGGCGCCGATCAGCGGCAGCGCCAGGGTCAGAGCGAGGAGAGGCCGCGATCCGTGCCGCACAGCCGGTCCCAGACGCGAAAATAGAGGCCATAGTTGCATTGATAGTTCTCGTGATGCCGCTGGTGGTGGCTCGCGGTTATCAGCCAGCCCCCTAAGCGCGAATGAACAAGGCGGGCGGGGAACAGCTCCCAGCCCATGTGATTGGTGATCCCCATCAGGGTCATGATCGCCAGGACAAAGCCCAGCATGGCCACGTGGATCGGAATGAAGAAGACCAGCGCCGGGATCACCAGGGCGCCGGTCACCGCTTCCCAGGGGTGAAAGCTCATCGCCGTCCAGGCCGTAGGCGGGCGGCTGGCGTGGTGGACGGCGTGGGCGCGGCGGAACAGCCAGGGCCGGTGCATCCAGCGGTGGGTCCAATAGAACCAGGTATCGTGCGCGAAGAGATAGAGCAGCACCGAAAGCGGCAGGTACCACAGCGGGTAGGCGCCGAAATCGGTGTAGATCTGCGTCCAGCCCTGTTGCTGCCAGCCCCAGGCGACCACCCCGGCGGGAATGCCGTAGATCGCCGCCGAAGCCAGCGACCAGCCAATCTCGCGCCGAATCTGCGGCTCCAGCCCCTGGTAGAGGCCGGGCCGCACGATTCTGGTAGCCCAGGCAAAGGCCCCGCTGGTGACGAGATAGCGCAGCGCGACGATCAAGGTCATCGCCACTGCCGACCATGCGGCCGCTTGCCATCCCGAACCAGACAGATCCTGCATTGCCGCGCCTTATGCCGCGCCGCGAATCGCGGCGCCAGCCCTGTTAGCGGGCGTTGTGGCTCTTGCCGCGGAACTGGCCCTGACCACCGCGACCACCTTCGCGCCGATCGCCACCGGGACGGCGATCGCCGTGAGGAGCACCGCGCCGTTCGCCCTGCGGGCCATCGCGGCGTTCGCCCTGGCGGACCGGACGACGATCGCCGGTCGGAGCAGGACGGCGGTCACCGGTCGGGGCCGGGCGGCGTTCGGCGGTCTTGGCGCCAGCCTTGGGCATTACGCCGAACTGGCGGGCTTCACGCTCTTCAGCGGCCAGCGGGTTGAACACCGGACCACGCTGTTCGCGCGGGGCCCATTCCTTGCGGACGTGCTCGTTGCGGTGGTACTGATCGCGGCTCTGCCCGTCGCGGCTCTGGCCGCCGGGGCTGCGGTTGTTGTTGCGACCACGGCCCTGGCCGCCGCGCGGCTGACCGCCACGCCCGCGGGCATCGCGTTCGTCGCGGCGGGCGTCCTGCTCGGCCTCGGCCGGCTTGCGGCTGGGCAGCGGCAGGCGGGCGGCTTCCTTCTGGAAGTCTTCCGGCAGCGGCATCGGCATCAGCTTGACGTCGGTCAGACGTTCGATGTCCTTGAGGTAGGCCTTCTCGTCCGGCGCGCAGAAGCTCTGCGCCACGCCATCGGCGCCGGCGCGCGCGGTGCGGCCGATCCGGTGGACATACTGTTCGGGCACGTTGGGCAGTTCGAAGTTGAACACGTGGCTGACCCCAGTCACGTCGATCCCGCGCGCGGCGATGTCGGTCGCCACCAGCACCGGCGTGGTGCCCTTGCGGAAGGCCAGCAGCGCAGCGGTGCGCTGGGCCTGGCTCTTGTTGCCGTGGATCGCCGCGGCATTGACGCCGGCCGTGGTCAGATGGCGGACGACGCGGTCGGCGCCGTGCTTGGTGCGGGTGAAGACCAGCGCGCGTTCGATCGAACCATCGGCCAGGCCAGCGCGCAGCCGCAGCGAGAGCAGCGCCTGCTTTTCGCTCTGGTTGACGAAGGTGATGAACTGATCGACCCGCTCGGCCGTGGTGGCCTGCGGCGTCACTTCAACCCGGACCGGGTTCTGGATGAACTGCTTGCCCAGCTCGGCAATCGCCTTGGGCATGGTCGCGCTGAAGAACAGGCTCTGGCGCTCCTTGGGGAGCATGTTGGCCACGCGCTTCAGCGGGACGATGAAGCCCAGGTCCATCATCTGGTCGGCTTCGTCGAGCACGAAGATCTCGACATTGCGCAGCGTCAGCGCGCGCTGGTCGATCAGGTCGAGCAGGCGGCCCGGGGTGGCGACCAGGATGTCGCAGCCCGGAACAAGCGCCCGGGCCTGCTTGCCGACGGGGATCCCGCCGAACACGCATTGGACCGAAAGGTTCAGGTACTTGGCATAGCCGCGCATGTTCTCGGCGATCTGGGCAGCCAGCTCGCGGGTGGGGCTCAGCACCAGCATCCGGCACGAGGCATTGCTGCGCGCCTTGGGATTGGCGGCCAGGCGGTGCAGCGAGGGCAGCGAGAAAGCGGCGGTCTTGCCGGTGCCTGTCTGGGCAATGCCCAGCAGGTCGCGGCCCTCGAGCAGCGCAGGGATCGCCTGGCGCTGGATCGGAGTGGGATCGGAATAGCCCTTGGTCTCAAGCGCACGGACAAGCGGCTCGGCCAGGCCAAGATCGGTAAAATAGGTCATAAAAACTCTTCAATATGAAGCGGCGCAGACGGAATGATCCCGTCTTGCGAAGCAAGGTGTCGTTCGATGCGACCCTGCGTGAAAGAGGAAGCTTCAGCGGATGCGGCGATCGTACGTTCGGGCAAGTCTTCCGTTGAAACGGTGACCTCACGCTGCCGGAACTGCGGTGGAAACAAGGCCCACGCGCCGATTGCAGAAGACTATCTAGTGTGCATTGCAGCAAAAGGCAAGGAAATTACCCCGGTGCAGCGCTGACCGGCCCTATTGGACGACCAGATGGGGCGGCAATGCGCCCCATGCTCCCCCACTTAGCGGGCGGACACGGTTCCGCGCGCTGGCTGCGCCGATCGACGCGGGGCGGCCCGATAGCGGAAGCTTAACAGCATAAGGGCGAGGCACCAAGCGCGGCGCGAATCCGCCTTGCATTCCCTGCTGAGAGGCGCATCTTCCCGCGATCCTGAGGTTGCGCGCGAGGGAGACCCTATGGCGACCGCTTTCCAGACCGAAACGTCAGATCCGTTCGACGTCAGCCGCTCCGAAATCTATGCCGAACATCGCTGGCACGAACCGTTCCGCCGTCTGCGCGCCGAAGCCCCGGTGCATTACACGCCGGAAAGCGCCTTTGGCCCATACTGGTCGGTCTCGACTTACAAGCCGATTGTCCATGTCGAGGCCCTGCCCGAGATCTACAGCTCATCCTGGACCAATAGCGGCGGGATCAGCATCGTCGATCGCCCGCCCGGCGAAGCGCCGATGCCTAATTTCATTGCGATGGACCGGCCCAAGCACACCGAGCAACGCCGCACGGTCTCCCCCGCCTTCACGCCGAGCGAGATGGCGCGGATGAGCGGCGATATTCGCCGCCGCACGGCCGAGTTGCTTGATCAGCTGCCGATGGGCGAACGGTTCGATTGGGTCGATCGGGTTTCGATCGAACTGACCACACAGATGCTGGCGATCCTGTTCGATTTCCCGTGGGAGGACCGCCGCCTGCTTACGTTCTGGTCTGACTGGGCCGGCGATATCGAAGTGCGGATGGATCCGGTGCGGAACGCCGAACGGACCCGGCACATGCTGGAAATGGGTGCTTACTTCAAGCAGCTCTGGGATGCCCGGACCGGCCAGCCGCCCAGCCCCGACTTGATCTCGATGATGCTGCATTCCGATGCGATGAACCACATGGATCCGCAAGAATTCATGGGTAACCTGGTTCTGCTGATTGTCGGCGGCAACGATACGACCCGCAATACCATGTCGGGTCTGGCCTATGCGCTCGACAAGTTCCCCGATCAGCGCGCCCTGCTCGAAAGCGATCCCGCCCTGATCCCCAATGCGGTCGCCGAGATCATCCGGTGGCAGACCCCGCTGGCGCATATGCGCCGTACGGCCCTCGCCGATACCGAGCTGGAGGGGCAACAGATCCGCAAGGGCGACAAGGTGATCCTGTGGTACATTTCCGCCAACCGCGACGAAAGCGTGTTCACCGATGCCGACAAGTTCCTGGTCACCCGCGAGAATGCGCGGCGGCACCTGTCATTCGGCTATGGCATTCATCGCTGCGTCGGCGCGCGGCTGGCCGAACTGCAGGTTACGATCCTGCTTGAGGAAATGGCCAAGCGCCGGATGCGAGTCCATGTCTGCGAAGAGCCGGTCCGCACCGCCCAGAGCTTCGTCAACGGCTACAAGTCGATGGAAGTAGAGCTGGAGCGCTTTTGAGGGCGATTGCGCGCGCCTGCCGAACCATTAGAAGCATGGCATGATCAAAGCCCTTCTTTCGGCGCCGTTGGCGCTGTCGCTCTTCCTGTCCCCCATTCCCGCCCAGGCCGCTCCGCCGAGCAAGACTGAGCAGACGATGATCGCGACGGTTGATGCCGAAGCGGCGCGCCACCTCGCGCTGCTGGAAAAGCTGGTCAACCAGAACAGCGGCACGCGCAACCTCAAGGGCGTGCGCGCCGTACATGACATGCTGGTGCCGGAGTTCGCGGCGTTGGGCTTTACCGTGCGTTGGGTCGATCAGGCGGCCGTCGGCCGGGCCGGCCACTTCATTGCCGAGCATAAGGGCAAGAAGGGCACCAAGCGGCTGCTGCTGATCGGCCACCTCGATACAGTGTTCGAGCTCGACCATCCGTTCCAGAAGTTCGAGCGGATCAGCGCCGACAATGCCAAGGGCCCAGGCGCGGCCGATGACAAGGGCGGGATTATCTCGATGCTGGCTGCGCTGCGCGCCATGCACAAGGCGGGGACGCTGAAGGATGCCAATATCGAGATCGTGCTGACCGGGGACGAGGAAGAGGCCGGCCTGCCGCTGGCGATCGCCCGGGCCGATCTGATCGCGGCGGGCAAGCGCGCCGATGCCGCGCTTGATTTCGAGGGGCTGGTGCAGGATGGGGGGCGCGACATGGGTTCGATCGCGCGGCGCTCGGCGGGCAACTGGAAGGTAACCGTGACCGCCCGCAGCGCCCATTCCAGCGGGATCTTCTCGGCCGCGGCCGGCGAGGGGGCGATCTATCCGCTCGCCGCGATCCTCACCGCCTTCCGCCAGGAGCTGCCCGAACCGAACCTGACCTTCAATGTCGGCATGGTGGCCGGCGGGGCCAGTGCGGCGATTGCGCCCAGCGGCGCCAATGCCGAGGCCACTGGCAAGAGCAACATCATCCCCGGCCAGGCCGTGGCCATGGGCGATCTGCGCGCGCTCAGCCCAGAATCGATCGCCCGCGCCGAAGCGAAGATGCGCGCGATCGTCGCCCGGCCGTTCAACGGCGGCACCGCCACGCTGGAATTCGAGGACAAGTATCCGCCGATGGCCCCGACCGAGGGCAACCGCGCGCTGCTGGCCAAGCTTAACCGCGTCAACGTCACGCTTGGCCTGCCGGAAATGCCCGTGCTCGATCCGCTCAAGCGCGGGGCGGGCGATGTCAGCTTCGTGGCGGTCGATGTTGACAGCCTGGCCGGCCTTGGCCCGGCGAGCAGTGGCGATCACACAGCGGACGAAACGGTCGATATTCCCAGCCTGTGGCGCCAGGCCAAGCGCGCGGCCCTGCTGATGACGCGCCTGTCGCGCGAACCGGCGATCAAGCGCTGAGCCTGCGGCCGCCTCCTCGCGGGCCGGATTCGCCCTGTGACGGGACCTGCCGGATCGACCAGGCGACCGGCTGGTGCCTGGGCTGCAAGCGCACGCTGAACGAGATCGCCGACTGGCCGATGCTGCGCCCGCAGGACAAGCACGCAATCCTCCGCCAGCTGAAGGACAGGGTCTAGCTCCAGGCGGCCAGGCCAGGATCGATAAAGCCCTGCTGGCGGCGCAGCGCGGCGCGGGCCAACCGCTCCACCTCGGCCTTGCGGCGCGCGGCGTTAAGCGGGACTGTGGGGGCGGGGCGGAGGATCTCGGCATCATAGCCATCGGCTACGATCAGCCCGCAGCGATCGGGCCGAAACGCTTCGGTTTCCATGCAGGCGCGGTCGAGGTGCGCGGCGAGGCCCCAGTAGAACCGGTCACAATGATCGAGGTAATCGGGCCACTTGGCATCGCCCAGCAGATCGGCCTTGCTGACCTTGATCTCGACGATGACCAGGTGCCCCTTGGCATCGATCCCCATCAGGTCGGCACGGCGGTTGGAGCGCAGCGGCATTTCCGCCAGGCACCAGATGTCATTGCGGGCGAACAGCCGGCAAATGCCGCGGGCAACAGCCTGGGCGGCTTTCAGTTCAGCGTCAGCAGTTGCGGGAATTGCGGCTCCGGTCATGTCCGGAGCATAGGAACAGACCGGGAACCGCGCAAGCGCTCAGGTCAAGCGGCGCGGTGGCGGGGTCTCTTCGGGCGGCGGCACCAGCGCCAGCAGCCCGTTCCGCGCGGCCAGGAATTCCTGCCACAGCGCAAGGGCAGCGGAAGCCGGGCTCACGCCGCGGGCCTGGACCGCCACCAGTGCGGCAATCCCCGGCTCCATGATCGCGGCCAGATCGGCAATGCCCTGTTCGGCCAGGTTGCGACGCCACCCGCCGACATCGCGCATGATCGCGGGGAAATTGCGAACTTCGGACTTCATCGGCTCGGTAGCCAGGCCGGCCAGTGTGGCCACAACCCCGGCCGCATCGTGCAGCGCCGCCCACTTCATGCTCATCGCGCTGGCCGAAGCCTGGCCGAATTCGGCCAGGCCCGATCCGGGCAGCATTCCCGTCGGGGGAGAGCCTGGCGTGGTGAAAGAGGGCGGCTGTGCGTTCATGACAGCCAGCCTTAGCCAAATGCCCTTGCCAAATCGCTAATTCGCCAAGGCTGGCCGCGCCGCCCGAAAATGCGCTGGCGCAAGCGCCGCCGTGCTGCTAACCGCTCGCCCTGCTTCGGCACCCGTAGCTCAGCTGGATAGAGCGCTGCCCTCCGAAGGCAGAGGTCACAGGTTCGAATCCTGTCGGGTGCGCCACATTTTCAACCACTTAGCGCGCCACGCTCCGGTCTGTACGGAATGAGTACGGAAAACGCAGGGTGTTTTCTGCATCGAAATGGCCCTTAGGGCGCAGTCTGCGTCCTCGTGCTACTTGCGCTGTGCCGTGATCGCCCAAGCAATAATGACCGCCCCGAATATTATGGCAGTGCTCGGAGCCATTTTCTCGACCGACTCCCCAGCCCACATTCCAACAAGAACGATGAGTGCGACGCCAATGGCCCAAGCCAAAATCCAAAGGGCTTTGCGGAACACCCAACCTGGAAATGCGAAAAGCTGGTCCAATTGCTTTTCGGGCGAGTATCGCTCTACGTTCCGGTCCAGCAAAGCGGCAGGAATGCCAGTAAGGCACCAGCCGCACACCACTCCCCAGAACACAATTGGGTAGGCGGTAATCGGGCTCCCTGAGAGGAGGTAAATTGACTGGTCTGGAAAATATCTTTTCAGGAAAGCGATCGTTCCCAGAGAAAGGATAAAAAAGACCGACCCTGTCCAAAGAACATAGAACAGGACAGACCACAATTTGCCTGCGGTTTTCTGGCCGTTGGCGGAAAGGCGCGCTTCAACGCTGTGGTCAGCAAACAAGGCGACAAGGCTGGCAATGCCCCAGACCATCAGGAAGGTCAGCATCCAATTCACCTCACTTAACTAAGATCGCAGCCAGATTAACTAGTTATGATCGGTCGGTCATTCCAAAATGCAGATACATGACTTTCAGCAAGCGGCCCGCTTCGATTGCCTCTTGCGAATAGGCCCCATATGTTTGCGGGCGTTCAGATTGCCCTAAGGTGCGCCGGGATTAGTCCCGCCGCGCATCCTGCACCGCCGCTTGCCCCTCACTGCCGGAGATTGGCACTCCGTCCCTGAGCGGGTCCGGGCTTGGCAAAGCAGGCCTATGGTCAAAGCTGGGAATAAGGCCAGCGACTGCAATGCAACTCAGCCCAAATCGATATAGCTTCGCCACAAAGGGTCGCGCCTGTGGAGTCGAAAAGAGGCAATCATGGGAGACGGGAGCGTTTGGGAGATCGACCGCCTGGCAGCAGCGGAATTGCTCGCCCTGCTGAGAGTTGCGCCGGAAGCGGATTGGGCTATTCTCGCGGCGAAGGCATTCTCCAAATCACGCTTGCAGAGCTACGAATGGGCCGCGCGCCGGGTGCACGAGTCCGTGATCAAGACGCTTGAGGCAGAGTCGATTGAGACGTTCGATCGCAAAGAGCCGGTTTGGACGGACGGTTTTAGGCATGCAGAAGAATGCCTAATGGCTAAATCGCCCTCGGAGCTACTGGAGGTGGTTGTTCGGCCCTCCAGATCAAAGGGCCAAGTGCTGAGATCATTACTTCGCACCGCAAAGCGGGAGGCGACGATCTCAACGTCCTAATCGAGATCAGCAACCAACCTCGCCATCTCGCGCAGGTATAGGGCAGCGGCCATGCGCTTTACCGCGACGGTCAGTGTGGCCGATCTTCCGCCTGACGTGGCGATAAACCAGATCCGCGGGATTGTGGCCTCGCGCGGCTATGACATCATTGCGGCCGAGCCGGCGGCCGGGCAGTTGCTGATCGAGCAGAGCGTCACGCAGAATACGCGCGCCTTTCCGATCGAAATCAATGCCACCAGCGGCGGTGGTACCGGGACAGTCGTGATGGAAGCCAAGCTGCGTGCCGGGCAGAGCACCAAGGCCGAACTGGGCATGGCGGAAATGTGCGGCGTGCTCAACCAGGTCAAGGGCGGCAAGGCCGGGCGCCTGGCGGCAGCCAGCGGTGCCCGTGCCGAAACCCAGCAGGCGGCCCCTATCGCGATGACCGCCCAGGCCTTTTCCTCGCAGATATCGAAGGACGCCGAGCGTAGCGTCGCCAACATCGCCCAGCGCTACAAGAACAAGCAGTTCACGCTTTCGGGTGAGGTCGACTATATTGCGCCGGACGGTAACCAGACCCGCGTTGCCTACAAGATCATGCAGCCGCACGAGATGGTGATCCGGCTGCCCGGTATGGCGCAATCGCTTTGGGCCGTCAGTTGCCTGATGGCGCCCGGCACCTCGGTCTTCACTGCCCAGCTCAAGCCCAAGAAGCAGGTCAAGCTGACCGGCACCTTTTACGAATTCTCGAACACCAAGGAAGTGGTCTGGTTACAGAACTGCCGACCGGCAGCGAAGTAGCGCGGCCGCTGGAGAGCTTGACTTGACGGCATGAATGGTCTGCCTTGCCCTACCTGTTGCGGGAGCCGACTTGCCATGCTGTTCAGACCGTCCTTGTCACTCCTTGCCGTCGCTGCTCTGGCCGTGACTGCCCCGGCGAGCGCCCAGAGCGCCGCCCCCGAAGCCGTCGCCGCCGCCGCGCTCAAGGCGGCACTGGTGTGGGACGGCCACAACGACGTTCCCGACAAGCTGCGCGACATGCGCCGCAACGTGCTGGGTACTTTTGATTTCCGCGACACTCGGGCCGAACGCGATCCGGCCGGCAAGACTCCGCCATTCCAGACCGACATTGCCCGGCTCCGCGCCGGCAAGGTCGGGGCCCAGTTCTGGTCGGTCTATGTCTCGGCGGCGTTGAGCGAGCCGCAGGCGGTCCAGGCCACGCTCGAGCAGATTGACGTGATGAAGCGGGTGATCGCCCGCCACCCGGCTGATCTGGCCTATTGCGAAACGGCTGACTGCGCGGCGCGGGCCATGAAGGAAGGGCGGATCGCATCGCTTCTGGGGATCGAGGGAGGCCACTCGATCGGCACATCGCTCTCGGTGCTGCGACAGATGCACGCGCTTGGCGTGCGCTACATGACGCTGACCCATACGAAGAACAATGCCTGGGCTGACGCCGGGACTGACACTCCGGTCCACGGCGGGCTGACCGACCTTGGCCGCGATGTGGTGCGCGAAATGAACCGCCTGGGGATGCTGGTCGATCTCAGCCATGTCAGCGAGGCGACCATGCTTGATGCGCTGGAGACATCCCAGGCGCCGGTGATCTTCAGCCATTCCAATGCGACGGCGGTCAACGGCCATGCCCGCAACGTGCCGGACAGCGTGCTGGACCGGCTCAAGGCCAATGGCGGCATCGTGATGGTCAACTTCTACCCGCCCTTCGTTAGCGAGGCACGCCGCCAATGGATTGGCGCACGGGCAGCCGAAAAGGCCCGGCTGGAGGCGCTCAACCTTGGCAATCCAAAGGCCAGCGAGGCGGGATTTGAGGCCTGGGTCAAGGCCAACCCGGCCCCCGCCGGAGCCATTTCTGACGTGGCCGACCATCTTGATCACATCAAACGCCGTGCTGGCGCGGCACATGTCGGGCTTGGTGCCGATTTTGACGGGATCGAAGTGGCGGTAGACGGGCTTGGCGATGTCAGCACCTACCCTGCCCTGTTTGTCGAACTCGCCCGCCGGGGCTGGACCCAAGCCGAGCTGGAAGGCCTGGCCAGCCGCAACATGATGCGGGTGATGCGGGCGGCCGAGGCTTATGCTGCCAGCCGCAAGGGTGCAGCGCCGATCGAGAATCCCGTCGGGTTCTGACAGCAACACCGGCCCGCTCCCCCGGCCCAACCACCCCGAGGGTACCATCAATGGGTGGCTGGGCCGGGGGAGCGGGCCGGTGTTGCCACCACGGCAGGTGGGCAGAAAGCTAGTGCGGGTCGATCCGGCCGGTCATGCGGAAGAAGAAGGCGGTTGACCAGCCGAGCAGGAAAATCCCCAGGACCGATTCAAAGGCGCCGAGCAGCCGCCATTCGGGCGAGATGTGGACATCGCTGTAGCCGACGGTCGAATAGCTGATGGTCGAGAAATAGAGCGCCGGCTCAAGCTGGGGGATCGCGCCCAGCGCCATGTAAGCCAGCGCGAAGAGCCAGATCTCGATCCCGTGGAGCGCCAGCATGGCAATCACCACCCCGAGGGTGAAGGCCGTACCGCGCGGGGAGAGCGGATCGATCCGCTTGAGCCGCTCGATCGAGGTTTCAGTGCGCATGGCGCGGTTGAGGCCGAACAGCCCCAAGCCGTGGATCACCACGCAGAACACCACCATCACCGATGAGACCGCGAACTGGATGAGCAGGTTCTGGTCCAGCGCGGTCATCGGATCAGTCGCGCAGCAGTTCGTTGATCGCGGTCTTCGCGCGAGTCTGGGCGTCAACCGTCTTGACGATGACCGCGCAGTAGAGTGACGGACCCGGCGTGCCATCGGGCAGCGGCTTGCCGGGCATCGAGCCGGGCACGACCACGGCATAAGGCGGGACGCGGCCAATATGGACCTCGCCCGTCGCGCGGTCGATAATCTTGGTCGAGGCGCCGATGAAGACGCCCATCGAGAGGACCGCGCCCTCGCAGACGCGCACGCCTTCGACCACTTCGCTGCGGGCACCGATGAAGCAGTTGTCCTCGATCACTACCGGGCCGGCCTGCAGCGGCTCAAGCACGCCGCCGATCCCGACCCCGCCGGACAAGTGCACGTTCTTGCCAATCTGGGCGCAGGAGCCCACCGTTGCCCAGGTATCGACCATAGTGCCATCGCCGACATGGGCGCCGATGTTGACGAAGCTGGGCATCACCACCACGCCCTTGCCGATGTGCGAACCGCGCCGGACGACCGCGCCGGGCACGATTCGAAAGCCCGCTTCGCGGAAACGGTTCTCGCCCCAACCGGCGAACTTCGATGGTACCTTGTCGAACGCAGGGGCGCCGGCGGCGCCATTCGGCACCACTTCGTTGTCGTTCAGCCGGAAGCTCAGCAGCACGGCCTTCTTGAGCCACTGGTTGACCTGCCAGCCGCCCTGTCCGTCAGGCTCGGCCACGCGGGCCCGGCCATTGTCGAGCAGTTCAAGCGCGGCATCGACCACTTCCCGCACATCGCTGCTGGCCGGCGTGACCGTATCGCGTCGCTCCCAGGCGGCTTCGATGGCATTGGCTAGGTCTGCAGTCATGGCTCGGCTCCCGGGGCACTGGCGTCTTGGCACAGCGCCTAGCCGCGCTGCTCCTGTGCGGCAAGCATCGGGCTGTTTAGGGGCCTAAGAAAGATTGCGTTAACCATGACATTGGCAGATGAGGCAATCACTGGAGTGCGAGGTCGCATGCAATACTCTTCCTTCGTTCGTGCCCGCTGGCATCTGCTGGCTGCGCTTGGGTCGTTTACCCTGGTGGCGGCTTGCGGCGGCGGCGGCGGATCGGTTGGCAGCACTCCGGCGCCTACCCCCACACCTACGCCGGCGCCCAGTCCGACCCCCACCGCCACCCCGACGCCAGGCCCCACCCCGACGCCCAGCGCCAGCTTCGTGACCAGCGAGTACAACCGCTCGAGCGGGCCGGTGCAACATGGTGCCCTGACGCCGTGGGCGGCCGGCTACAGTGGGGCCGGGGTGACCATCGGGATCATCGATACCGGTATTGACAGCGACAGCCCGGAATTCGCCGGGCGCCTGGCTGCGGTTTCAGCCGACGTGGCCGGCAGTCGCGGGCTCGACAATGCCGACAGCGATCACGGCACCAATGTCGCGCTGGTGGCCGCGGCGGCGCGCGATAATCTTGGAGTGGTTGGCATGGCCTATAATGCCACGATTGCCATGTTCCGCGCCGATACGGCCGGGACCTGCGCCAAAAATGATCCCAACGATCCCAAGGACGGATGCAAGCTGGCGGATTCCGCGATCGCCTTGGGCGTGGATCGGGCAATTGCGGCGGGCGCAAAAGTGATCAACCTGTCGCTCGGCGGCTCATCGCCCAGCACCGGCTTGCGCGCTGCCCTTGCTCGCGCCACCAGTGCCGGTGCGGTCGTGATCGTAGCGGCGGGCAATGACGGGGATTCGACCGAGGCTGGAGTCGATCCCAACAATCCTGATCCCTTCGCGACCGGGTTGCGTCAGGCCGGCGCGGGTAACGTCATCATCGCCGGCTCGGTCGATAGCGCCAATGCTTTCTCGAACTTTTCAAACAAGGCAGGGGCAGAAGCCAATTGGTTTCTTTCTGCGCGCGGACAGCGAGTCTGCTGCGTCTATGAGAACGGCGTGCTGAAAATCACGACCGACGCAACCGGACAGCGGCTGCAGTACGTCTTCTCCGGCACCAGCTTTGCCGCGCCGCAAATTGCCGGGGCGGCGGCTTTGCTGTTCCAGGCCTTTCCCAACCTGACTGCCACCCAGGTCGTCGATCTACTGCTGCGCACCGCGCGCGATGCCGGGACGACCGGGACCGACACCACTTTCGGGCGCGGCATTCTTGATCTCAATGCCGCCTTCGCGCCGCAAGGTACCACCAGCCTGGCCGGTTCGGTGATCGCCGTGCCAGCTGACGATACGACGGGGGTAACTTCGTCGGCGATGGGCGATGCGGGGCCAAGCGGCAGCTGGCTCGAGACCGTGGTGCTCGATAGCTACCAGCGCGCCTATGGCTTCAACCTGGCCGTTGGCCTGCGCGGCGCGCAGGTCCGGCCCCGCCTGGGGCCGGCGCTGGAATCGAACACTCGCAACCTCTCGCTCAGCGGCGGCAAGATTGCACTGGCTTTCTCGGTCGATGCCACCGGGCGCGTAGCCAAGCTGCCGTGGACCGGCCAGCTGCGGCTGTCACGCGAACAGGCCGAAAAGGCGCGGGTGCTTGCCGCGCGGGCGGTCATGCAGCTGGCACCTGGCCGGCGGGTCGGCTTTGCCTTTGAACAGGGCGCCGATGGACTGGTCGCCCAGCTCCAGGGCCGCGACCAGCCAGCCTTCCTGATCGCGCGCTCGCCGCTTGACGATCTTGGCTTTGGCGCGAACAGCCAGACTGCGCTGGCGGTTCGCGAAAGCCTTGGCGCCTGGGGCCTGACCGTCAGCGCCGAACGCGGCACGGCCCAGGCGGGCGCGCGGGTCAATCTGGCGGAATCGGCGTCGGATCGGCTGCCGGGCGTGCCCGCGGCGCGGATCGGGCTTGCGTTTGATCGCCGTTTTGGCGACCTCGACGCTGCGCTTGGCGCATCCTGGCTGATCGAGCCGGATTCGGTGCTGGGCGCCCGCTTCCACAAGCTGTTCGGTGCAGGCGGGGCGAACAGTCTGTTCCTCGATGCCAGCGCCGGCTGGCAGCTTAGCCCTGGCTGGCGGCTGGGCGCGGCCTGGCGCAGCGGCTTTACCCGCCCGCAGGTCAGTGGGCTCGTGACCACGGGTTCGCGCCTGACCAGCTCGGCCTGGGCATTCGATGCCCAGCGGATCGGGATCTTCGCCGCCGATGACAGTCTGGCGCTGCGTATTTCGCAGCCGCTGCGGGTCGAAAGCGGGGGGCTCTCGCTCAACCTACCGGTCGACTATTCCTATGCCACGCTTAGCCCGGTTTATGGCCAGCGGCTGCTCTCGCTCACGCCCAAGGGGCGCGAGCAGAATGTCGAGCTGATCTGGCGCGGTGGGCTGTGGGGCGGCTCGGCGCTGGCCAGTGTCTATTACCGCAAGGACCCGGGGCACTATGCCACCCTGCCCGACGACCGCGGCGTGGCAGTCAGCTGGAATCGCCAGTTCTAGACAGCGTGGGCCAGTCCCGGCATGGCTGGGCCATGACCGAACCTGCTTCGAAAACTCCGCGCGCGCTTGAGGGCGTCAAGGTGCTCGACCTGTCGCGCGTCCTGGCTGGCCCGTGGTGCACCCAGATCCTGGCCGACCTTGGCGCCGAAGTGCTCAAGGTCGAGCATCCCGGGCGGGGCGACGATACCCGCGCCTGGGGCCCGCCGTTCCTCAAGCTGCCCGACGGGAGCGATGACCCGAGGGAAAGCGCCTATTACCTCTGCACCAACCGCAACAAGCGTTCCGCCGCGATCGACATGGCAACGCCCGAAGGCTCTGCGCTGATCCGGCGGCTGGCGGCCGAGGCGGATATCCTGGTGGAGAACTTCAAGGTCGGCGGCCTGGCCAAGTACGGGCTCGACTATGCCAGCATTGCCGCTATCAACCCGCGAATTGTCTATTGCTCGATCACCGGGTTCGGCCAGACCGGCCCCTATACCCAGCGCGGCGGTTATGACTTCGTGGCCCAGGGCATGGGCGGGTTCATGTCGGTGACGGGCGAGGCGGACGGCGGCCCGCTGCGCGCCGGGGTGGCCATGGCGGATCTTTCGACCGGCAACTTCGCCGCGATCTCGATCCTCGCCGCGCTGCGCCATGCCGAGCGGACCGGCGAGGGGCAGCAGATCGATATCTCGCTGCTCGATACGCAGATCGCGATGATGGCGAACCAGGGCTCCAGCTATCTGGTCAGCGGCGTGGTGCCGGGGCGGCTCGGTAACCGCCACCCGACCGTGGTGCCCTACACGACGTTTGACGTGGCCGATGGCGTGCTGATCATCGCCGTGGGCAATGATCTCCAGTTCCGGGCCTTCTGCACCGAGATGGGCGTGCCCGAACTCGGTACCGACCCGCGTTTTGCCCTGGCGCGGGACCGCCTGGCCAACCGGAATGAAATCGAGGCGATCGTGGCGGACCTGGTCAAGGACCATACCCGCGACGCGCTGATCGCGCGGCTCGAAGCCGCCGGCGTGCCGGTTGGTCCGGTCAACACGCTGGAGGACGTCTTCAACGACCCCTTCGTCGCCGCACGCGGGACGCTGCACCATTTCGTCCGCGAGGATGGGGTGGAAATTCCCTCGGTCGCCTATCCGGGCAAGCTCTCGCGCACGCCAGCGCAGTTCGATCGCCGCCCGCCGCGCGTGGGCGAACACAGCCGCGAATTGCTGGCCGAATGGCTGGGGCTCGACGAGGCCGAGTTCACCGCCCTGGCTGCGGCCGGAGCGGTGAAGGGCTAGGCTACATCCCCGCCAGCTTGGCGAATTCTGTCGCGCGGTCGACCAGCGGCTGGACGCGGTCCGACTGGGCCTTGGCATGGGCCGAACTGGCCGTGCCGTCGATCACCCGCTTCTTGATCCCCTGGAGAATGCCAGCCAGGCGGAAGAAGTTGTAGGCGAACAGCCAGTTCATGTCCGGCAGGCTGTCACGACCAGTCTTCTCGCAATAGCGCGCAACGACTTCGTCCAGCTCAGGAATGCCCAGCGCCTGGCGATCGAGGTTCGACACGCCAGAGCGGCCAGCATTCTCCGTCACCCAGGCCATGCAGACGTAGGAGAAGTCGCCCAACGGGTCGCCCAGGGTCGACAGTTCCCAGTCGAGCACCGCCAGCACTTCCGGACGATCCTTGGCCCAGATCATGTTGTCGATCCGGTAGTCACCATGGACCACACTGGTGCGGGTCTGCTCGGGCAGGGTCTGCGGCAGCCATTCGATCAGCCGCTCCATGTCGGGCATGTGCTCGGTTTCGGAGAGCTTGTACTGCTTGTTCCAGCGATCGACCTGGCGGCCGAAGTAGTTGCCCGGCTTGCCGAAGTCCGACAGGCCAACGGCCTCGACATCGACGGTGTGGAGTGCCGCCAAGGTATCGATCATCGCGAAATAGGTGTCGCGGCGATAGGCAGGTTCGGCGCCCGGCATGGCCCCGTCCCAGATCGTTTTCCCGTCGACCATGTCCATGATGTAGAACCATGAGCCGACAAAGTTCTCGTCAGTGCACAGGCCGAACTGGCGCGCTGCCGGGAAACCCGCCTTGTTGAGCGCGTTCTGGACCTTGTATTCGCGGTCCACGGCATGGGCGCTCGGCAGCAGCGGGCCGAACGGCTTGCGGCGCAGCACGTAATTGCCGCTCGCCGCTTCGATCTTGTAGGTCGGGTTCGATTGCCCGCCCTTGAACTTGGTCAGATGCAGCGGACCCTGAAAGCCCGCCACATTGGCCTGCATCCACTCGGTCAGCTTGGCTTCGTCGAGCCGGTCGGCACCTTCCGGTTCGACCGTGCCGACAAAGGCCTCGTCCGCGTTGATCGCTGGTTCGCTCATGCCCTGGTCCTTACTGGTCGAACACGATTACCGAGCGGGCGGAGTGGCCGCCCTTCATCTTCTCGAAGCCCTCATTGATCTGCGACAGCGGGATCCGCTCGGCAATGATCGTGTCGAGATCGAGCAGGCCGCGCATGTAGAAATCAACCAGGCGCGGCATATCGACCGGGAAGTGGTTCATCCCCATGATCGCGCCCTGCAGCTTCTTGCCCGAAAGCAGATCCATGGCCGACAGTCCGACCGAATGGTTCAGCGGCATCATGCCCAGGATGGTGGCAGTGCCGCCACGGCGCAGCGACTTGACCGCGAGTTCGCCCGAGGCCGGGCGACCGACGGCCTCGACCGCGTGGTCTACCCCGCCCTTCGTGATCTCGACGATCTGGGCGGCGGCATCGTCCGCCAAGGCATCGACCGTGTGAGTCGCCCCCAGTTTCATCGCCAGCTCGCGCTTTTCCGGCATCGGATCGGCGGCGATGATCTTGCCCGCGCCGGCAATCTTGGCGGCGTTGATCGCCGCCAGGCCTACGCCGCCGCAGCCGACCACAGCCACGGTCTCACCCGGCGTCACCTTGCAGGCGTTGAAGATCGTGCCGGCCCCGGTGGTTACCGCGCAGCCGATCACCGAAGCACGGTCGAGCGGCATTTCCGGATCGATCCGGGTGCAGGCGTGCTCATGGATCAGCATCATTTCGGCAAAGGCCGAAAGGTTGAGCATCTGCGCGACCGGGCTGCCGTCACCGCGCGACAGGCGCGATTCGCTGCCGGGCGCGCGGCGGGTGTCGGCACCCAGGCACAGTGCCATGCGGCCCGTGACGCAGAATTCGCAGTGGCCGCAGAAGGCCGAGAGGCAGGTCACGACCGCATCGCCGACCTTGACCGTGCGGACCTCGCTGCCGACCGCCTCGACGATCCCGGCAGCCTCATGACCCGGCACGGCGGGCAGGGCGTGGGGATAGGTGCCTTCGATGAAGTGCAGGTCGGAATGGCACAGGCCGCAGGCGGCGGTGCGGATCAGCACTTCGTGCGGACCCGGCTTGCTGATCACCAGATCCTCGATCTCGAGCGGCTGGTTAGGGGCGACGAGGACTGCGGCTTTCATGTGCTTCTCCGGTCCCCCTCCCGCTTGCGGGAGGGGCTAGGGGTGGATCTTGGCAGGGGTGGGATTTATGGGCCCACCCCGGCCCCTCCCGCAAGCGGGAGGGGAGGGCTACTTAGCGGGCGACTCCCAGATCGCCCGAGCTGAACGCACCGTCGGCCTTGGCATTGGCCGAGTGGCGGGCGAATTCGATCCGGGCGATGGCGCGGGCGTGGACTTCGTCCGGACCGTCGGCCAGGCGCAGCGTGCGCTGGTGGGCCCAGGCCGAGGCCAGGCCGAAGTCGTCCGAAACGCCGCCGCCGCCGTGGGCCTGGATCGCATCGTCGATGATCCGCAGCGCCATGTTCGGGGCCTGGACCTTGATCATGGCGATTTCCAGCGCTGCCGCCTTGTTGCCGACCTTGTCCATCATGTCTGCCGCCTTGAGGCAGAGCAGGCGGGTCATCTCGATGTCGATCCGGGCTTGGGCAATGCGCTGTTCCCAGATCGAATGCTCGGCCACGGTCTTGCCAAAGGCGACGCGCGACTGGAGCCGCTTGGCCATCTTGGCAATCGCCTCTTCGGCCACGCCGATCGTGCGCATGCAGTGGTGGATGCGGCCCGGCCCGAGGCGGCCCTGGGCGATTTCGAACCCGCGGCCTTCGCCCAGCAGCATGTTGCTGGCGGGGATGCGGACGTCCTTCATCACCACTTCCATGTGGCCATGCGGGGCATCGTCATAGCCGAACACCGGCAGGTGGCGGATCACTTCGACGCCGGGGCTGTCGATTTCCATCAGCACCATCGACTGCTGCTGGTGGCGCCTGGCTTCGAAATCGGTCTTGCCCATGACGATCGCGATCTTGCAGCGCGGATCGCCCAGGCCCGACGACCACCACTTGCGGCCGTTGATGACGTATTCGTCACCTTCGCGGCGGATCGAGGTCTCAATATTGGTCGCGTCGGACGAAGCAACCGCCGGCTCGGTCATCAAGAAGGCCGAACGGATTTCACCGTTCATCAGCGGCTTCAGCCACTTTTCCTTCTGCTCCAGCGTGCCGTAGCGATGCAGCACTTCCATGTTGCCGGTGTCAGGCGCGGAGCAGTTGAACACTTCGCTCGACCAGCCCAGCCGGCCCATTTCCTCGGCGCACATGGCGTATTCAAGGTTGGTCAGGCCGGGGCCTTCGAATTCGAAGGTCTCGTCAACGTGGTGGTGGCCCGAATTGCGCGGGGGCATGAACAGGTTCCAGATCCCCTGCGCCTTGGCGCGGGCCTTTTCCTCTTCAACGACCTGCAGGACCTTCCAGCGCTCGCCGCTCTTGTCCTCGGCCTTGTAGTCGTCGTTGCGCGGGCGGACGTGGGCCTCGATGAACTGGCGCACGCGATCGCGCCAATAGCGTTGCCGTTCGGTGGGTTCGAAATCCATGAGGCGTCCTTCCTTGCGTTTGATCGAGTCTTGTTGGGTCTATCCTTGGCAGAGCCGCAAGGCCGCGCCAAGGGGGTTTAATCGGCCGGTTAAGGCGAAGTGGCAGGTGGATCGATCGCGCCGGAGAGCCGCGCGATGCGCCGTTCGTGGTCTTCGCGGGTGATCGGGAAGCGGGCGATGATGGCGATGTTGATCACCGCGATGATGATCACGGCGACCAGATAATAGATCGACAGGTCGGTCAGGACCGTCACGGCCACGTCGCCCGGCCGGGCCTTTTCGGGGAAGCCCGACAGGCTGATGATCAGCCCGGTCAGGAAGATGCCCAGCCCGGTCGCGCATTTCTGGGTAAAGAAATAGGCCGAGAAGAACAGGCCCTCAGAGCGCTCGCCGGTCTGCTCCTGCGACATTTCGATGATGTCGGCGGCCATCGATTGGACCAGCATTGATCCTGCCACCGCCAGGGCGTTCGAGATCGTCACAATCGTAAACAGCAGCGGGATCAGGATCGGATCGCCATTCTCCGGGAAGCCGCCGGTCAGTCGCAGGATATAGGGCAGCACCCCCAGGATCAGCGATCCGATCCACATGACGACTGCGCCGGTCTTCTTCTCGATCCGGTTCTGCAGGAAGCCCACCAGCAGGAAGGCGCCCACCACGCCGGCGAACAGGCTGAACGAGTAGGCCATGAACCCGGCCTGGGGCATCTCCCAGTAATAGGTCATGATGTAAGTGGCGGCGGAATGGGTCAGCCCGTTGTTGGCATAGGCCAGCAGCGTGCTGCCCAGCAGGATCAGGAAGGCCCGGTTGGCCAGGGTCTTGCGAATCTTGCGGATGGTCTCGCCCAGCGGCAGGTGGACCGGCGGGCTCGAATCAAGCCTGGCGATCCGGCGATGGGTCGTGATTGCCGAAACGAAGGTCGCCACCACCAGCAGCGCCGCCCCGGTCCAGCCGTAAAGCTGGTAGCCATCCAGGTTGAGCTGGCCGACCGGATAGCGCTCCGATGGCACCAGGAAGACACCGAAAGCCAGGGTCAGCATCAAGAGACCGCCGGCCCAGGCAAAGACGAAGCGCCAGCGGGTGATCGAAGTCCGCTCGTCATAGTCCGTGGTCAGGCCCGGGACGACCGACAGCGCCGGAATCTCGTAGCAGGATACGGCCGCGCGCATCAGGAAGGCGAACAGCAGCAGATAGCCATAGAGCCAGTCCGATGCCGCCTCGGGCGGGTGCCACAGCATGATCCAGGCCAGCGCAATCGGCAAGATCGCGGCATACATCCAGGGATGGCGCTTGCCCCAGCGGCCATGGGTCTTGTCGCTCCAGTAGCCGACCAGCGGATCGATCAAGGCATCGAGCAGCAGTGCAACCAGCAGGATCAGACCGACAAGGCTGGCTTCCAGGCCCAGCACCTGGCTGTAGAACAGCAACAGCAGGGTCGAGAAACCGTTGTCCTTGACCCCATAGGCGACCGAGCCGAAGCCGTTGCCCAGCTTGATCCGGAGCGGCAGCTTGACCGCTTCGGGGGTCACTGGGCGTTACTCGCCGCTTCTCGGCTATCGATGAAGGCGCGGATCGTATCGAACATGCCTGGCGCTTCGGAATCCCAGGAATGGCGCGGGCCGACCGTGATCCCGCCATCAACGATCATCGATGCTCCGGTCATGAAGCTGGCGGCATCACTGGAAAGGAAAGCGACTGCCTCGGCAATGTCGCGCGGCTGGCCGCCGCGCATCACTGGCTGGGCCTGACTCAACCCTTGGGCGATCATCGCATTGACTGTTGCCCTGTCCGCACTGCTCACTTCCAGGGTAGCGGAAAAGATGTTGGTGTTGATGAAGCCAGGCTGGACCGCGTTCACCCGGATGCCGAACTTGGCAAGGTCCATCGCCGCGCATTTGGTCAGATGCAGCACGCCGGCCTTGGCCACAGCATAGGCGGTCGGCGAATAGCCGGGACCGACCGCGGCGATCGAGCTGGTGTTGATGATCGCGGCGCCTTTGCGGTGCTGCATGTGCGGCACGGCGTGGTGAATGCCCATGGCGACCGAGCGCAGCACCAGGTTCATGGTCCAGTCCCAGCCTGCTTCGTCGCATTCCTCGATCCCGCCGCGCGCGCCGCCAGCGGCCGCGTTGTTGAACAGGATATCGAAGCCGTCGTTCTCGCTGCCGGCCTTGTCGAGTAGGGCCTTGATCTGGGCCACATCGCAGACATCGACAGCCACCGGCACGATCCCCGGCACTTCGGCGGCGAGCGCTTCGGCCCCGGCCAGATCCATATCGGCAGCATAGACCTTGGCACCCTCACTGGCGAACAGCCGCGCCGTTTCCTCGCCGATGCCCGATGCCGCGCCGGTGATCACGGCGACTTTCCCTGCGAAGCGCATATCCTCTGGTCCCTATGGTCTGTTTTGCCGCCAGCTTAGGGCTGAGAAAGCCCCGGTCAACGCCCATGCAGTTTACGTTACGGCAAGCGGGCCTTGTCAGACGCTTAGCGAAATCCTTGGAAATCCGCGCTTGCGCGGGCGGCCCGACTCGCCTTAACCTTTCGATTAAGAGAGGAGTCTGCCACCATGTCCGACCTTGATGCCTTCCGGGGCGAAATCCGCGCCTGGCTGGAAGAAAACTGCCCGGCCGAAATGCGCGAGCCTGCTCGCAGCGATGATGACATCTGCTGGGGCGGCCGCAAGTTCCAGTTCAAGAGCGAGGCCCAGAAGCTCTGGATGGAGCGCTGCGCGGCCAAGGGCTATACCGTGCCCGACTGGCCCAAGGCCTATGGCGGCGCGGGCATGTCGCCCGAGCAGGCCAAGATCTGGCGGCAGGAAATGAACCGCATCAACGCGCGGCCGCCGCTCTCCTCGTTCGGGATCTGGATGCTCGGCCCGGCGCTGCTCAAGTTCGGCACCGAAGAGCAGAAGGTCCACTACCTCGGCCAGATCGCCCGCGGCGAAATCCGCTGGTGCCAGGGCTATTCTGAACCCGGCTCGGGCTCGGACCTCGTCTCGCTCCAGACCTTTGGCGAGGACAAGGGCGACCACTGGGTAGTCAACGGCCAGAAGATCTGGACCTCCTATGCCGACAAGGCCGACTGGATCTTCTGCTTGGTCCGGACCGACAAGACCAACAAGTACCAGGGCATTTCCTTCCTGCTGTTCGATATGGAAAGCCCCGGCGTCTCGACCAAGCCGATCCTGCTGATCAGCGGCAATTCGCCGTTCTGCGAAACCTTCTTCGACAATGTGAAGGTGCCCAAGCACCAGATCGTGGGTGAGCTCAACCGCGGTTGGGATGTCGCCAAGTACCTGCTGGGCCATGAGCGCGAGATGATCTCGGGCGCAGGCGGCAATGACCGGCTCAACACGATCGGCGCCTTCGCCAAGCGCAACGGTCTGGAAGACCCGCTGCTGCGCGCCGAGCTGGCCATGTTCGATGTCGATGCCCTGGCTTTCTCGGCGATGGGCGAGAAGTTCCTCGACGAGATCAAGGTCGGCAAGGCCCATCCGGCCCAGCCCAACATGATGAAGTATGCCGGGACCGAGCTCAACAAGCGGCGTCATGAGCTGCTGATGGCGGCCGGCGGTTCGGCCGCGCTTGAGTGGGACAGTGAAGGTTCGGGCGGCGGTGCCAAGGCCCGCACCTGGCTGCGTACCAAGGCCAACTCGATCGAAGGCGGGACTAGCGAAGTCATGCTGAACGTCATTTCCAAACGCATTCTCGACCTGCCGGGAGCCTGAGCCATGGCGCTGTATCACAATGAAGATCAGGCCATGCTGGCCGACACCGCGCGCCAGTTCATGGGCGAGGAAGGCACGATCGCCAAGCAGCTGCGCCACTGGCGTGACAAGCAATGCAAGGACGGGTTCGGCCATGCGCTGTGGAAGCAGTTCGCCGAACTGGGCTTTACCGGGATCCTGGTGAGCGAGGCCGATGGCGGCCTGGGCATGGGCAATGTCGAAGCCGGGATTGTGCTCGAAGAGATCGGCCGAAATCTGACGCCGTCGCCGTTCCTGACCAGCTCGGTCATGGCTGCGACCGCGATCGGTGCGGGCAATGACGAACTGCGCGGGCGTTACCTGCCGGGCCTGCTCGCGGGTGACAGTGTCTTCGCCGTGGCGATCGACGAAGGCCCCAAGCACCGGCCCGAGCGCATCGCCACCCGCGCCGAGCGGGCCGGCAACGGCTTCAAGCTGACCGGCAAGAAGGCCTTCGTGGTCCACGGTGGCAGCGCCGACATGCTGGTGATTGCCGCGCGCACGGCGGGCGCGGATGACGACAACGACGGGATTACCTTGTTCGCGGTGCCCAAGGATGCGGCCGGCCTGAGCCAGGACGCGGTCCGGCTGGTCGACAGCTCGATGGCAACCCACGTCAAGCTCGAAGGCGTCCAGGTCGATGCCGATGCCGTGATCGGCGAGGTCGATGCCGGCCGTGAACTGCTTAACCGCGTGCTCAATGCCGGGCGGGTCGGCGCGGCGGCGGAAAGCGTCGGCGTGGCGGGCGGGGCCTTTGACATGACCACCACCTACCTCAAGCAGCGCAAGCAGTTCGGCCAGCTGATCGGTGAGTTCCAGGCGCTGCAGCACCGCGCCTCGCACCTCTATTCGGAGCTGGAGATCGCCCGCGCGAGCGTGATCAAGGCGCAGCAGCTGCTCGATGCCGGCTCTAAAAAGGCCGAGCTGATGGTCTCGGTCGCCAAGGCCAAGGCCGGCAAGGCGGCCAGCCTCGCGGTCAAGGAAGGGGTGCAGATGCACGGCGGGATCGGCATGACCGACGAGTACGACATCGGCCTCTACATGAAGCGCGACCGTGCCCTCGCAGAATTCATGGGCGACATGTACTACCACGCCGAGCGCGTTGCGCAGATCAGCGGTTACTGAGGAGTAAGACCATGGATTTCAGCAAGCTCTTCAGTCTCGAAGGCAAGGTCGCCCTGATCACCGGCGGTAGCCGCGGGATCGGCAAGATGATCCTTGAAGGCTATCTCGCCGCCGGTTGCGCGCGGGTCTACATTACCGCCCGCAAGCGCGAGCAGATCGCGGAGACGGTGGCCGAGTTCGAGGCCCAGTACCCGGGCAAGGTGATCGGCCTGCCGGGCGATCTCAGCCAGATGGAAGACCTGAAGCGGCTGGTGGCCGAGCTCTCGGCGCGCGAGAGCAAGCTGGATATCCTGGTCAACAATGCCGGGGCGGCCTGGGGGGCGGAGTTTGACCAGTTCCCCGAAGCCGGCTGGGACAAGGTGATGGACCTCAACGTCAAGAGCCTGTTCTTCCTGACCCAGCAGCTCCACGGCCTGCTCAAGGCGGCGGGTACCTTCCAGGCTCCGGCCAAGGTGATCAACATCGCCTCGATCGACGGGATGCGCCCGAACCCTTGGGAAACCTATTCCTACCAGGCGTCAAAGGCGGCGGTGATTCACCTGACCAAGCGGCTCGCCGCGCGGCTGATCAAGGACAATATCGTGGTCAGCGGGATCGGCCCGGGTGCCTTCCCGAGCGAGATGAACAAGGCCGCGGCAAAGAACCCCGAAGGCAGCGCCAAGGGCATTCCTTACAAGCGCGTCGGCGTGGCCGAGGATATGGCTGGCGGCGCGATCTACCTCGCCAGCCGGGCGGGCGATTATGTGGTTGGCACCACGATCCCGATCGATGGCGGCATCGTCAACGGCTGGGTGCCGGAAGTGTTCCAGGACGCCTCGGGCGGGCACTGAGCCATGAAGCGCCAGGTCCGGACCCTTGCCAGCAGCATCTACTTTGGCGAGGGGCCGCGCTGGCGGGACGGACGCCTCTGGTTCTCGGACTTCTATGCCCAGCGGGTCTGCTCTTTGGACCTGGCGGGTAATCTGCGCACCGAACTGGAGCTGGAGGGTCGTCCTTCGGGCCTCGGCTGGATGCCAGATGGTTCACTGCTGGTCGTGCGGATGGAACTGCGTGCCGTCTGGCGGCGCTGGCCGGACGGGCGGTTTGAGCCTCATGCCGATCTGACCGGTTACTCGGCGCATCTCTGCAATGACATGGTCGTGGACGGCGCGGGCCGGGCCTATGTCGGCAACTTCGGGTTCGATCTCGACGCCGAACTCCGCGCCCGTGGGCCCGAAAGCGTAATCGGCGATCACCCCACCACCGTGCTGGCGCTGGTGCAGCCTGATGGCACGGTTAGCGATGCAGCACCCGGTGAACGCTTCAGCTTTCCCAACGGCATGGTGATCACGCCCGACGCCGGCACGCTGATCCTGGGTGAGACCCTGGGCGGGCAGCTGACCGCCTTCGATATCGGCGAAGACGGGACGCTGACCAACCGCCGCGCGTTTGCGCCGACCTGGCCGCGTGTGCCCGATGGAATCTGCCTCGATGCCTTAGGCGCGATCTGGATCGCCAATCCACTGGCCCCCGAATGCGCGCTGATCGCGCCGGGCGGCGAAGTGCTGGAAGTGATCGAGACCCACGGCCTCAATTGCTATGCCTGCATGCTCGGCGGGCCAGAGGGCAAACACCTGTTCATGTTGGTGGCCGAAACCTCTGACGCCGAGGAAGCGGCCAAGGCCCCGCGCGGTAAGGTGCTGGTGGCCGAAGTGGATGTCGGCCGGGCCGGCTGGCCCTGAGAGCCGCCTAGTCCTTCATCAGCTCCCGCACGAAGCCGATCAGGCCGGTCTGGCGGGCGCGCTTCATGCGTTCGGCGTGGAGGATTTCGCAGACCTGGGTGTAGCAGGCCTCGATCTCGTCGTTGATCAGGACATAGTCATAGCCGTCCCAGTGGCTGATCTCGGCCCGAGCGCGTTCCATGCGGGCGGCGATCACTTCAGGGCTGTCGGTCCCGCGTCCGGTCAGGCGGCGACGCAGCTCATCGATGCTGGGCGGCAGGATGAAGACCCGGACCACGTCCTGCTGGTCCTTCTGGTAAAGCTGCTGGGTGCCCTGCCAGTCGATATCGAACAGGAAATCCTGACCCACCTTCAGCCCGGCGCGGATCTGCGCCTTGGGCGTGCCATAGCTGTGCCCGAAGACCCGTGCCCATTCATAGAACTCGTCCGCTTCGACCATGCGGTCAAACTCGGCCTGGCTGACGAAGTGATAGTGCACTCCGTCGATCTCGCCCGGGCGGATTGGCCGGGTTGTGGCAGAAACGGACAGGGCAATCTCGGGATCGCGCTCCAGCAGCATGCGGCTGATCGTGGTCTTGCCGGCGCCCGAGGGCGAGGACAGGATCAGCATCAGCCCGCGGCGGTGGAGGGCATCACTGGCGGATTTGGCGGTATCGACCATGCGCTCCATTCGCGCATGGCGGGCCTGCGATCAAGCCTTGGGCGTGGGGTTTTGCCCTGTCGGCTTGGCCTTGCCCTGCTTCGCCTTGCGCCGGTCATAAAGCTTCTTGGCGACGAGACCCGAAGTAACCACCAGCGCTCCTGGAACAGAGCGGGTTGCCACCCGCATCGCCACGGCGCCGGCAATCCCGGCAAACAGGTTGCGCTTGGTCTTTTCCTCGCTCGGCGTGTCGGGCAGCACCTTGTCCACCACCCGGTTCAGCAGGGTTCCGCCACCCTGGCGGACCAGGCGGGCGAGGAGACGGTCCGGCGAGGTCATTTCTTGCGCCCGAAATCGACCGAAACGACATTCGAGCCCGGCTCGCCCTCGGCCACTGGCGGGCCGTCATTCTCGGCATCGTCGTGCGGTTCGGGCTCATCGTCCTGGCCCATCGCCTGAAACTGCAGCCCGAAGTCGACCGCCGGATCGACAAAGGCGGTGATCGCGCTGAACGGAATGTCGAGCTTGGCCGGCACCTGGTTGAATGTCAGCCCCACGGTGAAACCCTGCTCATCTACGCCGAGGTCCCAGAACTTGTTCTGCAGGACGATGGTCATTTCGTCCGGAAACCGCTCGCGCAGGTGGGGCGGGATCGAAACGCCCGGCGCCCCGGTCTTGAAGGTGATGTAGAAGTGATGCTCACCCGGCAGGGTGCCGCCGGCCGCCACGATCTCACCCAGCACCCGGCCCACCACGGCGCGCAGCGCCTCCTGCACGATTTCGTCATAGGGGATCAGGCTGTCGGGTGAGCTGTCATTCATGCCGTCACAAGTGGCCACGCGCTCGGCGCGGGTCAAGGGCAAACCGCTTGCACGGGGCCATTTCGGGCCTATAGGCCAGCGCCATGCGCACCGGACGGATCGCCCGCAAGACTCACGAAACCGACATCCTCGTCGAAGTGAACCTCGACGGGACGGGGGCCTTTGATGTCTCCACCGGGATCGGCTTCCTCGATCACATGATCGAGCAGTTCAGCCGCCACTCGCTGATCGACATCACGTGCCACGTGAAGGGCGATCTCCACGTCGACCAGCACCACACCACCGAAGACAGCGCGATTGCGATCGGCCAGGCCATTGCCCAGGCCCTCGGGGACAAGGCCGGGATCGGCCGCTATGGCGCGGCTTACAGCCCGATGGATGAGGCGCTGGCCCGCGTCGCGCTCGACATTTCGGGTCGCCCCTGGCTGGTCTGGAACGCGAAGTTCACCCAGGAACGACTGGGCGAAATGGATACCGAGCTGTTCGAGCACTGGTTCCAGTCGATCGCCCAGGCTGTCGGCATCACCCTCCACATCGAGCTGCTTTACGGCACCAACAACCACCACATCTGCGAAGGCATCTACAAGGGCTTCGCCCGGGCGATGCGGCAGGCGGTGGAACTCGATCCGCGCAAGGGCGGAGCGATTCCTTCGACCAAAGGTCAGCTCGGTGGCTGAGGTCCTCGCGCTGATCGATTACGGCGCGGGCAATCTTCACTCGGTGGCAAACGCGCTCAAGGCCGCCGGGGCCGAGGGTGTTCAGGTGACATCCGATCCGGACGTGGTTCGCGCGGCTGATCGGATCGTTCTGCCCGGTGTCGGCAGCTTCAAGGCCTGCGCCGAAGGCCTGCGGGCAATCCCGCATCTCGTCGAGGCCATGACCGAGCGCGTGCTGATCGGCGCCGCGCCGTTCCTTGGTATCTGCGTCGGCATGCAATTGCTCGCCTCGCGCGGGGTCGAGCATGGCGTGACCCCCGGGCTGGACTGGATCGGCGGCGAGGTGCGGCTGATCGAGCGGACCGATCCGGCGATCAAGATCCCCCACATGGGCTGGAACGACGTGATCGTCCGCCCCCACGCCCCGCTGCTGGAAGCGGGTGAGGCCTATTTCCTGCACTCCTACCACTTCGTGCCCGAGGATGGGCATCATGCGCTGGCCATGACCGATCACGGCGGCGGATTGGTGGCGGCGGTCGGCCGCGATACGATCCTGGGGGTGCAGTTCCACCCGGAGAAGAGCCAGGCCTATGGGCTGGCCCTGCTCCGCGCATTCCTGGAGTGGAAGCCATGATCGTCTTCCCGGCAATTGACCTCAAGGGCGGCCAGGTCGTCCGTCTGTCCGAAGGCGATATGGACCGCGCGACGGTCTATGGCGACAATCCGGCGGCGCAGGCGCAGCTCTTTGCTGCCGCGGGTTCTCAGTTCCTCCACGTGGTCGATCTCGACGGCAGCTTCGCCGGCCGGGCCGAGAACCGCGCGGCAGTTGAATCGATCCTTGAGGTGTTCGAAGGCCACGTCCAGTTGGGCGGTGGCATCCGCACGCGTGAAGCAGTCGAAGGCTGGTTCGAACTGGGCGTCAGCCGGGTGGTGATGGGTTCGGCGGCGCTCAAGGACCCAGAGTTCGTCAAGGACATGGCACGCGAGTTTCCGGGCGGGATCGTCGTCGCGGTCGATGCCCGCGATGGCATGGTCGCGACCGAGGGCTGGGCCGAGGTTTCGGACGTGCCGGTGGTGGATCTTGCCCGCCGGTTCGAGGATGCCGGTGTTGCCAGCCTGCTGTTCACCGATATCGGCCGCGATGGCCTGCTCAAGGGCGTGAATATCGACGCAACGGTGGAGCTGGCGCGGCAGGTCGACCTGCCGGTGATTGCCAGCGGCGGGGTGAAGGGGCTGGACGATATCCACATCCTCTCGCTCCACGCAGTCGACGGGATCGAAGGCGTGATCACGGGCCGCGCGCTGTACGAAGGCCGGCTCGATTTGGCGGCGGCGATTGCGATGGCAAACCGGGCATGACCGTCCGCGTCCGCGTCATTCCCTGTCTCGATGTCGCCAATGGCCGGGTGGTGAAGGGCGTCAACTTCGTCGACCTCAAGGATGCCGGCGATCCGGTCGAGCAGGCGCGCGCCTATGACGCCGCCGGGGCGGACGAATTGTGCTTCCTCGATATCAGCGCCAGCCACGAAGGGCGCGGGACCCTGCTCGACGTGGTGCGGCGCACGGCCGAAGTCTGTTTCATGCCGCTGACCGTCGGCGGCGGGGTCCGTGCGGTGGAAGATGCCCGGGCGCTGCTGCTGGCGGGTGCGGACAAAGTCGCGGTCAATTCCGCCGCAGTCAGCCGGCCCGAAGTGGTCGCGGAGATTGCCGAACGCTTTGGCAGCCAGTGCGTTGTCGCCTCGGTCGATGCGCGGCGGCAGGGCGATCATTGGGAAATCTTCACGCACGGCGGGCGCAAGGCGACCGGGATTGATGCCGTCGCCCATGCGATCCGGCTGGCCGAGTTGGGGGCCGGTGAATTGCTGGTCACTTCGATGGATGGGGACGGGACGCAGGCTGGCTATGACCTCGAACTCACCTGCACGATTGCCGATGCTGTCTCGGTCCCGGTGATCGCCAGTGGCGGGGTCGGAACGCTCGATCACCTGGTCGAAGGCGTCACCAGGGGCCATGCCAGCGCGGTCCTCGCCGCCTCGATCTTCCACTTCGGCAAGCACACCATTGCCGAAGCCCACGCGGCGCTGCGCGCGGCTGGCCTGCCGGCGCGCGGCTGAGCGCCAGAGTCGGCTGACTTTACAATCACTTGAATCGCTGAGGCGCGATTAACCATCATTGCTTTGCGCCCAGCGCGATCCCGCCAGCCATGGCACGCAAATTGCGTAACTGCTTGAGATGTCGCAAATCACCACCATCCGGCGGGCCTGGCCGCATATGCTGATCGCCTTGCTGGCGCTCGCCGCCGATGCCCCCGCACTCGCCAGCAACGGTATTGCGATCCCCGATCCTAGCGTGGCGACCTTGCTGGCGCTGGGCGTGCTGGGGCTGATCATCGGCCGCCAGGGTGGTCGCCGCCCGCCGAAGGACTGAGCTGCCAGCAAGCTACGCGCTTGACCCATGCCTCACTCCGCCGCATTCGATTGGCGATGAGCGCTCCCGATACCCTCTCCCGCCTGGCCGCGACCATTGCCGCGCGCCGTGATGCCGATCCGGCGACCAGCTGGGTGGCCAAGCTTCATGCCCGCGGCGTGCCGGTGATCGCCCGCAAGCTGGGCGAGGAAGCGATCGAAACAATCACCGCCGCGCTGGCCGGCACCCATGACGAACTGGTGGGCGAGGCTGCCGACACGATCTTTCACCTGCTGGTCCTGCTCGATGCCAAGGGTGTCTCGCTGGATGAGGTTCTGGCCGAACTTGACCGCCGCGAAGGGACCAGCGGGATCGCCGAAAAAGCCAGCCGGAGCGAATGATGCCGATTGATCCTACCCTGCCCTATGATGACCAGAACGTCTTCGCGAAGATCCTGCGCGGCGAAATCCCGAACCGCACGGTCTACGAGGACGAATGGGTCCTGGCCTTCCATGACATCAACCCTCAGGCACCCACCCATGTGCTGGTGATCCCCAAGGGGGCCTACGTCAGCTGGGATGATTTTTCGGCCAAGGCGTCGGCGGAGGAGATCGCCGGTTTCGTCCGCGGCGTCGGTCATGTGGCGCGCTCGCTCGGGCTGGTTGAGCCGGGCTACCGCCTGCTCGCCAATATCGGCCAGCATGGCCACCAGGAAGTGCCGCACCTCCACGTCCACCTGTTCGGCGGCAAGCCACTCGGCCCGATGCTGGCGCGGTTCGACTGAACGCGCTCTTGCCCTGCGAGTCGCGCCCCGGCTAAGGCGGGGACATGGCAAACTTCCCCCCAGCACCAAGCGGCCTGATCGACGGCAAGGTGCACCGCTTTGCCGTGCGCGCCTATTTCGAGGATACCGACCTCTCGGGCGTGGTCTATCACGCCAATTACCTGCGCTGGTTCGAACGTGCCCGGTCCGACTTCGTCCGCCTGCTGGGGATTGACCAGCGCGCGGTCAACGAGGCCGGCGAAGGGGCCTTTGCCGTGACCGAGCTGACCATTCGCTATGCCGCCCCGGCGCGGCTTGACGATGCCGTGCAGATCGAAACCAGCTGCGAGGAACTCGGCGCTGCCTCGTGCCGGATGCACCAGATTGCCCGCCATGAAGATGGCCGCCTGCTCTCCGAAGCGCGGCTGCGCATCGGTTTTGTTTCCCCCGAAGGCCGTCCTCGCCGCATGCCTGCCGCCTGGCGCGATGCCTTTGCTTCAATCATGCCCGAAGGATCCTGATGAGCACTCTTGCCCTCTTGGCCACTGCCCCGACCCGGCTCGATCCGGTCCAGCTGTTCTTCGATGCCGATATCGTCGTCCAGTCGGTCATGGCCGGCCTGGTGGTCGCCTCGGTCTGGGTCTGGGCGATCATCATTTCGTTTTCGCTGCGCATGGCCGGGATCCGCAAGCGGACCGAAGCCTATGAGCGCGACTTCTGGAAGGCGGCCGATATTGATGCCTTCCAGGCCGAGCGCGGGGCCAAGGAAGCGGGTGAAATCCCCTCGGCCCGCGTGGTTGCTGCCGGGCTTGGCGAATGGCGCCGCTCCACCGCCGCCAAGGTTATCGACCGCGAAGGCACCCGCCAGCGCCTGGCCGGCGTGATGGACAGCGCCGTGGCGCAGGAAGCAGATCGGTTGGCCGAGCGCTTGAACTTCCTCGCCACAGTCGGCTCGGTCGCGCCCTTCGTGGGCCTGTTCGGCACGGTCTGGGGGATCATGAACTCGTTCTTCCAGATCGGCTCGCAGCAGAATTCATCGTTGGCGGTGGTCGCGCCGGGCATTTCCGAAGCGCTGTTTGCGACCGCGATCGGCCTGTTCGCGGCAATCCCCGCGGTCATTGCCTACAACCGCTTCTCGCACCGGGTGAACCAGCTTGAGGCGCGGATGCAGCGCTTTGCCGATCGCTTTCACGCCAGCCTCAGCCGCGAACTGGACGCCGCCTGATGGGTGCGAGCCTCAATCCCGGTGGTGGACGGGGGCGACGCCGCGCCCGCGTGCCCGTGTCAGAGATCAACGTCACGCCGCTGGTCGACGTCATGCTGGTGCTGCTGATCATCTTCATGGTCACCGCCCCGCTGCTCAATGCCGGGGTGCCGGTGAACCTGCCTGACAGCCGCGCCAAGGCGCTCGACCAGGAACCGCAGCAGATCAACCTGACCCTATCACGCGACGGACGGCTCTATCTCGACCAGACCGAGATCGCGCGATCCGCCCTGCCCGATCGGCTGGCGTCGATCCCGCCGGGCGCGGATGGCAAGCCGCCACTGGTGACGCTGCGGGCGGACAAGAGCCTCGACTATGGCGAAGTGATCGCCGTGATGGGCGAGCTCAACAATGCCGGGTTCAACGCCATCTCCCTGGTCACCAATAGTTCAGGTACGCCCGGACAGGACTCAGCCGATGGCCGTGACCGCTCTTCGACGCGATGAAGGACTGGCGCTGCTGGTTGCCCTCGCCGCCCATGCCGGGCTGGTGCTGGTGCTGACCCTGCGGCCGACGCCGGTGCCTTTGCCGCCGCCGGAGAGCATCACCGTGACGCTCAGCGAGGACATTGGTCTGGCCTCGACCTCCCCCTCCACCGCCCCTGCGGCTGCAGAGGAAGCGCCCGAACTGGGCGAACAGGCGGCCCCGCCGCCGCCCGCGCCCGTGGCTCAGCCCGAACCGCTGCCCAAGCCGCTGCCGCGCGCCACCGTCGCGCCGCCGCCGAAGTCCGCACCGCTCGCCAAGGCTCCTCCTGCCAAAGCGCCGCCAGCCAAGGCCACCACGCCCGCGCCAAAGGCGCCGCCGGCCAAGGCCGTGACCAGGCCAGGCGCGAGCCGGATTGGCGATGATTTCCTGAAGGGTAGCCCCGGCGGCACGGCCAAGGCCCCGCCCGGCCCGCCACCCGCCGCCACGATTGGCCCGGCAGTGCGCTCGGCGCTGGCGGGGGCAATCTCGCGCCAGCTCAAGCCCAAGTGGGCCGCGCCGCAAGGGGCCGAGGCTGAATTGCTGGTCACCATCCTGACCTGGGATCTCAATCCCGATGGCTCGCTGGCCGGTGCGCCGCGCCTGGTCCGCCAGGAAGGGATCACCGATGCCAACCGCGCCCAGGCCGCACGCCACGCCGAACAGGCGATCCGCGCCGTGCGCTTGGCGGCTCCGTTCAACCTGCCGGAGGAATACTATCCGGCCTGGAAGCGCGTTACCGCCTTCCGTTTCGACAGGAAGTTGTCGCAATGATCCGTTCTTCGCTCACTGTTCTAGCCCTGCTGCTGGGCTCTCCGCTGGTGGCCCAGCAATCGACGCCTATGCCGCAGCCAACCCAGGCCGTCCCGGCCGAAGAGGGGCTGTCCGGCTCGGTCTCCGACGAGAGCGACTGGCAGGACCTTGGCATTGCGATCCCCGCCTTTGCCACCAATGCCGACGTGCCGACCGCGACCAGCGCCGGCTCGACCGGGGCGCTGGGCTATAGCCTGGCCCAGGTGATCACCGCCAACCTCAAGAACAATGGCCTGTTCAAGCCGGTCGGGCCGGACAGCCTGCCGCGCCCGGCGTTTGAGGAGGTCCGCACCCCCAGCTTCGATACCTGGTCCGGGCGCAGCGCCGAAATGTTGGTCCAGGGCTTTGTCCGCCCCGGCGATGGCGACCAGTTGCTGGTCGGCTGCTACCTCTACGACGTCGCGCTCAAGCAGCAGCTGGCCAGTGCCGCCTGGCAGGTTGCTCCGGGTGACTGGCGCCGGGCGGCGCACAAGTGTTCGGACATGGTCTATGCCCGCCTTTCGGGCGAGAACCCGTTCTTCGACAGCCGCATCGCCTATATCGCCGAAACCGGACCCAAGGACCGGCGGATGAAGCGCCTGGCGATCATGGATTCGGACGGGGCCAACCACCGCTACCTGACCACCGGCCAGGCGACCGCGCTGACCCCGCGCTATTCGCCCGATTACAAGTCGATCCTGTACCTCAGCTACTTCAACGGCCAGCCGCGGATCTACATCTACGATCTGGAGCGCAACACCCAGCGGCTGCTGCTGCAAAGTCCGAACCCGCTGTTCGCACCGCGCTGGTCGCCCGATGGCAAGTGGGTGCTCTATTCGATGGCCATTGCCGGCAATACCGACATTTACAAGATGCCCGCCGCTGGCGGTGCCTCTGTGCGGCTGACCGATACGCCGGGGATCGATATCGGCGGTTCCTTTTCGCCCGATGGCAGCCGGATCGTGTTCGAAAGCGACCGTTCGGGCAGCCAGCAGGTCTATGTAATGAATGCGGACGGTTCGGGGCAGAAGCGGATCAGCTTCTTCGGCGGCCGCGCCGCGACGCCCGAATGGAGCCCACGCGGCGATCAGATCGCCTTCACTCACATCACCGGCAATTTCCGCATCGGCGTGATGGACCCGGCCGGGCAGGAGATGCGCTACCTGACCGATTCGTGGCAGGACGAAGCGCCGACCTGGGCACCGAACGGTCGGATCATCCAGTTCTTCCGCACGGCGCGGGGCAGCGGCAAGGCTTCGCTTTGGCAGGTCGACCTGACCGGGCGCAACGAACGCCGGCTCGCCACCCCGGTCGATGGCTCCGATCCCGCGTGGGGACCGCTTCGTCCCTGACGGGAGCCAGATGAGCGTTGACTCGGTTAGTATCGCACCGTCACAACTGTCGCTTACCAAAGGAGAGTTCCATGGCCCATTCCCGCCTGACCCTCACGGCCGCCATCGTTGCTTCGCTGGCGCTGGGCGCCTGCGCGTCGAAGGCGCCCAAGCAGCTCCCGCCCGATCCGGGGCCGGCGGTTTCGACCGGCTCGACCCAGGGTGAAAGCTCTGCGCCGACACCCGGCAGCCAGGCCGATTTCGTGGCCCAGATGATGGGCCAGGACACGATCTACTTCGATACCGACAAGTTCAATGTCGATAGTGCTGATCAGGCCGCCTTGCAGGCCCAGGCGACCTGGCTGCTCAAGTATCCGGGCAAGCGCGCCACGGTTGAGGGGCATGCCGACGAACGCGGTACGCGCGAATACAACCTGGCGCTGGGTGAGCGCCGCGCCAATGCGGCCAAGAACTTCCTGGTTTCACTGGGGGTTGATGCCAGCCGACTGACCACGGTCAGCTATGGCAAGGAACGCCCGGTTGCGCTCGGCTCGGATGAGGAAAGCTGGGCCAAGAACCGCCGCGCGGTAACGATCACGATCGATTGAAGCTGAGCCTGGGCCGGCGCTGCTTACTGCAGCGTCGGCAGCAGCTGGCCCAGATCAGGCAGGGTCGCGCTATCGGCCTGGACCGACCAGCGCGGTCCTTCTTCGCCCAGGCTGCGGCCATGGGGAGCGGTTCCCAGCAGGGCATAAGCCGCCATGGCCAGCACAGAGGCGGCAATCGACATGGCCAGTTGCTTGCTCATCATGGTGGGACTCCAGCGGAATACGCGTGACGCAGATGGGCCTGCCCATGTTGCATTGCAATACGGTCTTTTGCCCGCCATTCCTGAATCTTCCCTGAAGGCCGCTTTCGCTTGCGTGGACTCGGGCCCCGGGCCTATCGCGGCCTGATGAGCAGAGCGCGCCGATCAGACAGCTGGGGCTTTCCGCGGTGGGGCGGCTATGGCGGCGCGCGCGATGCCGTGCAGGTCCGGCTGTGCGATCGGGCCGGTTGCAGCGAACCCGGCACCTGCCCCGCGCCGAAGTCTCCCAACAACCCGGATCGCTGGATGTTCTGCCAGGAACATGCCGCTGAATATAATCGCGGCTGGGACTATTTCGCCGGGCTCACCGCCGAGGAAGCGGCCGAGCGCGAGGCGGCCGAGCGCCAGACCCACGAAGGTTTCAAGGAATCGGCGCATTATGAATGGGCCGGCTCGGGCGATGGCACGCGCAGCCGCGATGAACTGCGCGCGCTCGATCTGCTTGAACTCGATCCTGACGCGGATTTCGAGGCGATCAAGAAGAACTACCGGACCAAGGCGAAGCAGGTCCACCCCGATCTGCGCCCGGGCGATGAAGCAGCCGCCAAGGCCTTCCAGGCGCTGCAACTGGCCTACGAAGTGCTGCGCCAGGCGGAGGAACGGCGGGAGTGGAAGGGCTAGATCCGGCAACCCGCAGGGACCGGATCGAGGCGGGGCGAGTGGTGCTGCGCCGCGCTGTCCCGAGCGACCTGGCCATGATCCACGCCGCGATGAGCGATCCGGGGGTGATGCGTTATTGGTCCACGCCGCCGCATACCGATATCGCCACCAGCCGGGATTGGCTTGAAGCGATGATTGCGGCCGATCCAGCGATCAGCGATGACTTCATTATCGAGCATGACGGGCAACCGATCGGCAAGATGGGCTGCTGGCGGCTGCCTGAACTGGGCTACCTGCTGCATCCGGCCTATCACGGCCGCGGTCTTGCCAGCGAGGCGCTTGCCGCTCTGGTCAGTTACACGCGCGCGAGGGGCTTGCCCAAGCTGAAGGCCGACGTCGATCCGCGCAACGCGCCGTCGCTGCGCTTGCTGGAACGGGCGGGCTTCCTTGAGACGGCACGCGTCGCCGGAACCTGGCTGGTGGCTGGCGAGCTGTGCGACAGCGTTTATCTGGAGCTGCCGCTCAACTCTTCTTGAAGCGCTTGATCGAGGCCGAGAACGACAGGACGTTGCGTCCGGCATCGTCGATGATCCCGCGTATGAAGACCACGCTGCCCCCGGCCCGGACGGTCTCGCCCCGTGCGGTCAGCAGCCGGCCCGGCTCGGCCGCGCCGACGAAATCGCAGTTCATGTTCATCGTCACGCCGTGGACCGAGGTGTCCATCCCGCCGGCGATCATGAACAGCGCATAGTCGGCAAAGGTCATCAGCGCCCCGCCATGGATATTGCCGCCGCCGTTGCGGTTCTTGGCCTCGGGCAGGAAGCCGCAGACGATCGGGGCATCGGGGCCTTCGCCCTCAGGCTTGCAGTAGAAGGGCCCGGCGTGCTCCTCGAAGAAGTCGACCGGCTCCCAGTGGTACCAGCCGGCCCAGATGCCGTCCCTGACCAGCCCCAATCCGGGGCGGAGGGTGGGTTCGTCCTGCTGCAGCTTGTCATGCGTGTGCTCGTTCATGGCTCCAGCCTCAAGCAGAAGCGGGGCCCCCTATCAAGCCTTGCCGTCGCCACGCATGCGGCGTAGCCTTGCCGGCGTCCGGGACTGGAGGGGTGGGCCAGTCTGAAGGGGGCAGTTGTCGGGTCGCGCTTTCCCCGCCCGGGGAGAAGACCGATGGCTCAAGACCAGAGCGCAGTAGCGCCTGTTACCAAGGTCGCGCGCGTTGAATCGCTAGACATCCTGCGCGGGATTGCCGTTTTTGGCATTCTGGCCATGAACATCACGGCCTTCGGCCTGCTGTTCCAAGCCTACAACAATCCGACTGTTGCTGGCGGGGTCGAGGGGCCGAACCTCCTGGCCTACAAGATCATCAACGTCGGGTTCGAAGGGACGATGCGCGGCATCTTTTCGCTGCTGTTCGGGGCCGGAATTGTCCTCCTGACCGAACGGATGGAACAGGCCGGAGCCGGGATCATGGCGGCCGAAATTCACTTCCGGCGGATGCTGTGGATGATGCTGTTCGGCGTGATTCACTGGACGCTGCTGCTCTGGACCGGCGAAATTCTGTTCGCCTATTCGCTGTGCGGACTGGTGCTGTTCTCGTTCCGCAAGCTGGCCCCGCGCCGCCTGCTGATCATCGGCGCAGCGCTGCTGCTGGCGGCGACGGCCATGTCCTTCGCTGGTGCCAAGAGCATTGCCGAAACCCGCGACAAGGCGGTTGCCGCGCAGACCGCGCTCGCCGCTGGCAAGACCCTCACCGCTGACCAGACCAAGGCGGCCGAAGAATGGAAGAAGGTCGAAGGGCACTGGCGCCCGACCCGCGAAAGCGCGACCGCCCAGCAGGCCTGGCACAGCGGTTCCTACCTCGATGCCGTCGGCGGCCAGCTGCCGGGCAGTTTTGAGTTCCAGTGGGTCGGCCTGCCGTTCTTCTTCTTCTTTGACATGGTGCCGTTCATGCTGATCGGCATGGCCCTGCTCAAGCTGGGTGTGCTGGGGGCACAGCGCTCAGTCGGGTTCTACCTGGGCATGATGGCTGGCGGCTATGCGATCGGCATTCCGCTAGGCTTTTACGAGATGAACCAGATCGTCGGCTCCGGCTTCGACCTGGTCGCCGCCAAGCGGGCTGACACCACTTACGAACTGAGCCGTCTGGCCATGGTGATCGGCCACCTCGGCCTGCTGCTCGCCTTCATCAAGGCCGGCCTGTTCAAGGCGTTCCAGCGCGGGATGGCCGCAGTCGGGACCATGGCGCTCAGCAACTACCTCATGCAGACGATCATCTGCACCTGGCTGTTCTACAGCTTCGGACCGGGCCTGGGTCTGTTCGGCCAGCTCGAGCGGCACCAGCTCTACTACGTGGTCGCCGCAATCTGGGTGGCCGAGTTCATCTGGAGCGTGATCTGGCTGAAGTACTTCCGCTTCGGCCCGTTCGAATGGCTGTGGCGCTCGCTGACCTATTGGGAACGCCAGCCGATGAAACTCTGAGGGGGCAATTGGCGGCGGGTCAGACCGCCGCCAGTGCCTGTTCGAAGTCGGCGATCAAATCGTCGGCCGCCTCGATCCCGATCGAGATTCGCACCAGGTTGTCAGTGATGCCGAGTGCGGCCTTGCGCTCGTCCGGAACCGACAGGTGCGTCATGCTCGCAGGATGACTGGCCAGCGTTTCGGTCCCACCGAGGCTGACTGCCAGCTTGGCGATCCTGAGCGCATCGAGGAAGCGGAAGCATTCGGCCTCACGTCCTTTCAGCAGCAGCGAGAAGGTGCTGCCAGCTCCTGAACAGTGGCGGTTATAGATGTCTTGCTGGCGCGGATCGTCGATCATGCCGAGATAGCCAAGGCCCTCGACCTTGGGATGATCCTTGAGCCAGGCGCAGACCTTGGCGGCGTTTTCGCCCGCGCGGGTCATCCGCAGTTCGACCGTTTCCAGGCTGCGCAGCAGCATCCAGGCGGTGTTGGGATCGGCGATTCCGCCCATGGTGTTGCGCAGCATGCGGATCGGCGTGAGCCACTTCTTCGCGCCCGAGACCGAACCGGCGACAAGATCGGAATGACCGCCAACATATTTGGTCAGCGAATAGACCACCAGGTCGGCGCCCTGATCGATCGGGCGCGCCCACAGCGGACCCAGGAACGTGTTGTCGATCGCAATCGGGCAGTCCGCTCCCAGAGCGGCATCGCGTGCATCGCGCACGGCTTCAACGTCGACCAGGGCATTGGTCGGATTGGCAGGGCTTTCCAGGTAGATCATCGCAACCTTGCCGCCCTGCTGCGCGGCCAGGGCCTTGGCGTCCTCAATCACGGCCTCGATCTCGGCGCGGGTCGCCCCGGCCGGGAAGTCCCGATAGGTCACGCCGAAGCGGCTCATGTGCTTGGCGACGAAGCCTTCGCTCGCGGCATAGAGCGGGCCGGAATGGACGATCACGTCCCCGGCGTTGCACAGCGCCAGCATCAGCACGGTGATCGCAGTCATCCCGCTCGAAAAGCACAGCGCCTCTTCCGCGCCGTCCCACAGCGCCAGTCGGCCTTCGAGGATCTGCTGGTTGGGGCCGTTGAAGCGCGAATAGACCAGGCCGTCGGTGCCGCCGGGGACCTTGCCGGTGATCCCTTCGAAGAAGCGCTTGCCATCGGCGGCGCTGGGGAAAGCGAAGGTGCTGGTCAGGAAGATCGGTGCCTTGAGGCTGCCTTCAGACAGCACGGGATCATAGCCGTGCCCCATCATCAGCGTGGCGGGCGAAAGCTCGTGATTGCCGATATGGGTGATCGCGGCTTTGGGTTTACGGGTATCGGCCATTGACTGGCATCCTTCCTCTGGCGGCCTTGCAATAGGCGCGGACGCTCCCAGGAAGGCGGGAGCTGGTCTGGCAGCGGAGGCCCTGGCGCCCCTAACCTCCGCAGGTGCGCATCTCCGTCCGGTGCCGTGCTGGCGGCAACCTAACGGCGCGCTAAACTGATTTCAACTGTAACCGGAATCAAATCAACGCAGCGACGCCCCAGATCACGCCGACCAGCAGGAACACGCCCGCCACATCGAGCAGCAGGCCGGCCAGCAGCACGCGCGGCAGGGCGATATGCCCGGTCGCCCAGGCGATCGCATTTGGACCGGTGCCCGAAGGCAGCATGAAGCCCCACGAGGCCGCGAGCGCGGCGGGGAGGGCCAGCAGGATCGGATCGGCCCCCAAGGCCACGACCAGCGCGCCGACCACGGGCATGATCCCGCTGGCCGCCGCGACATTGCTGGCAAATTCGGTGACCACCACCACGAAAGCGACCAGCACCAGCGCCACGATCGGCAGCGGCACCGATTTCAGCGGGAGCAGCATCTGCCCCATCCAGTCGGCCAGGCCCGAGGCGCTCATCCCCATGGCCAGTGCCAGGCCGCCGCCGAACATCAGCACCACGTCCCACGGCGCGCGGTTGGCCTCGGGCCAGGTCAGCATCGGCCGACCCGTCCCGTCGGGCAGGACAAACAGCAGCAGGCCGGCAATCACGGCGATGGTCCCGTCGGTCAGCCCGCCCTTGGGAAACAGCGGCTCGGTCCAATACTGGGTCAGCCAGGCCAGCACGGTCAGGATGAAGACCGGCAGCAGGCGCTTTTCGGCCACGCTCCAGGCATCGGCCTGCCGGATCGCGTTGCGCGCGGCGGCGGGATCGAATGTGTCGGCATCGATCCGCTGGACCTTGGCGATGATCAGCGCGGCCAGCGGCACGGCCAGCAGCACCACTGGCAGGCCATAGAGGCTCCACTGAGCAAAGCTCAGCTCGATCCCCAGCGACTTTTCGAGCAGCCCGGCCGAAATCGCATTGGTGGGTGAGCCGACCATTGTGCCCAGCCCGCCGATCGAGGCGGCAAAGGCGATGCCCATCGGCAGGGCCCCGGCGATCCCGGCGGTCTCCTCTGCCTTGACCCCGCCGGACGCCAGCATGGCAACCGCCATCGGCATCATGATCAGCGCGGTTGAGGTGTTGGAAATGAACATCGAAAGCAGCGCGGTTGCCGCCATCACTGCCAGCAGCAGTTGCCAGTTCGATCCCCCGGCCCGGCTCAGGATGGCAAGAGCGAGGCGGCGGTGCAGCCCGGTTCGCTCGATCGCGAGCGCGAGGAAGGCCCCGCCCAGGAACAGGAACATGATCGGCGAGTAATAGGCCGCCGCAGTCTTGGTGGCATCGGCCACGCCCAGCAGCGGCAGGACCACGAAGGGCAGGAAGGCCGTGGCATAGAGCGGCAGGGCCTCGCTCATCCACCAGGTGGCCATCCACCAGACCAGCCCGGCGGTGGGCCAGGCCAAGTCCGGCATTCCGGCCGGGGCCGCAGTCAGCAAGGTCAGGAGGAAGCCGATCGGGCCCAGCCAGAAGGCAATGCGCCTGGCGGTCATGCTTCCTCCCCCTGCGATCCGGCCGAAGCCGGGCTTATTTCGGTGACAGCACCATCAGCATCTGGCGGCCTTCCATGCGGGGATAGGCCTCGATCTTGGCGTCTTCGGCAGTGTCTTCCTGCACCCGCTTGAGCAGGATCATGCCCAGCTGCTGGTGCGACAGTTCGCGGCCGCGGAAGCGCAGGGTCACCTTGACCTTGTCGCCCTCGCCAATGAACTTGTGGATCGCGCGCATCTTCACGTCATAGTCGTGATCGTCGATGTTCGGACGCATCTTGATCTCCTTGATCTCCTGCGTCTTCTGATTCTTGCGCGCGGCATTGGCCTTTTTCTGGGCCTCATACCGGAACTTGCCGACATCAAGGAACTTCGCCACCGGCGGATCGGCGTTGGGAGAAATCTCCACGAGGTCCAGCCCTACTTCGGCTGCCTGCTCGATCGCTTCGCGGGTATACATGACGCCAAGGTTTTCACCGTTTTCGTCAATGACGCGGACCTTGTCCGAGGTGATCATCTGGTTGTAGCGCGGCCCGCTCTTCACGGGGGGCGTCATCATGCGCCGGGGTGGGGGTGCTATAGTGCCTGCTCCTTTGGGCAATGTCTTACTGCGCGCGTCCTTAATCCGAATCCCCGCGCTGGGGAAGCCGCCATTTTATGCGGCTTGCCGCCAGACCGGAACCTGCACCAGCTGGCCGCGCACCGGCAGGACCGCGTGGACCGCCCGCGCCGGCTGCATCGCGGCGATGATCGCCGGGTCAGCCACGTCCATTCCCCCGGTCAGCGCGCCGAAAGCTGGCAGGATCAGCTTGCGTTCGCTCGCCGCCCAGCATGGCCGCGCGACTGAGCGTTCGCGCGCGGCAATCCGCAGCTTGGGGTGAAAATGACCGGACAGTTCGGCCCGCTCCTCGCCGGCGCGCGCCTCATGCCGCAGCACCAGCGGGCCGACCTCCAGTTCATCCAGCATGGTCCCCGGCGCCGATCCGGCATCGTGGTTCCCGCCGATCCAGACCCAGTCTGTCACCTGGGTCAGCGCCGCCAGCATCCCGGCGGCGTGCGGCTCAAGCCGGTTGGCGCCATCGCTATCGTGGAAATTGTCGCCCAGCGTGAAGACCCGGCGCGCGCCGCTGAGGCGGATGGCGCGGGCCACCCGCTCCAGCGTCTCGCGGCTGTCATAGGGCGGCAGCATCTGCCCGAACCGGGCAAAAAAGCTGGCCTTTTCCAGGTGCAGGTCGGCCACCAGCAACGCCTGCTCGCGCGGCCAGTAAAGCGCGCCGCCTTCCAGCAGCGCCATATCCTCACCTGCGAACGAAAAGGGAACCATGGCTTTTCCTTGCCGGAAGCCGTGTTGCTTGGCAAGGGCGGGACATGACCGACTGGACCCCCCAAACTGCCCGCGCCAAGGCTTGGTTCGAGAGCCTGCGCGACCGGATCTGTGCCGAATTCGAAGCGATCGAGGCCGAGGCTGGCAGCCCGGCTCGGTTCGATTATCAGACCTGGCAGCGCGAGGAAGCGGGCAACCCCAACCCTGGCGGCGGGACGCGCGGGGTCATGAAGGGCAAGGTATTCGAAAAGGTCGGCGTCAATGTCTCGACCGTCCACGGCACCTTTGCGCCGCAGTTCGCCCCCTCGGTCAACGGTGCCAGTGTCGAGCAGCCCGGCTTCACGGCTACCGGCATCAGCCTGGTTGCCCACATGGCCAACCCGCACGTGCCGGCCGTGCACATGAACACCCGTTTCCTGACCACCACCAAGGCCTGGTTCGGCGGCGGCGGCGATCTCAACCCGCCGATCCCCTATGCCGAGGATACGGCAGACTTTCACGCGGCCTTCCAGGCGGCCTGCGATGCCCACGATCCGGAGTACTACCCGAAGTTCAAGGTCTGGGCCGATGAGTACTTCTTCATCCCCCACCGCGGCGTCCACCGCGGCGTTGGCGGGATCTTCTACGATCACCTTGAATGTGCCGATGATGCCGGGTTCGAGGCCAATTTCGCCTTCACCCGTGATGTCGGCGAGGCCTTCCTGGCAATCTATCCCAAGCTGGTCCGCCGCCGCATGGGCATGGCCTTTACCCCGGCCGACAAGGCCCAGCAGCTTGAATGGCGCGGCCGCTATGCCGAATTCAATCTGGTCTATGACCGCGGCACGCTGTTTGGCCTCAAGACCGGCGGCAATATCGACGCGATCTTGATGAGCCTGCCGCCCGAGGCGACCTGGTCCTGATCGGCGGGAAAAGCGCTTGCCGGAGCGGGGGGTCCTCCCCCACATAGACCGTAATGTTGCGCCAGTATGAACTTGTCGAGCGCGTGCTCGCCTATGACCCGGACGCCGATGAGGCGATGCTCAACCGGGCCTATGTCTATACGGTGCAGAAACACGGCACCCAGAAGCGGGCCAGCGGTGATCCCTATTTCAGCCATCCGGTCGAGGTGGCGGGCCTGATGACCGAGCTCAAGCTTGATCAGGATACCATCATTACCGCATTGCTCCACGATACGGTCGAGGATACCCTGGCCACCACGGCCGAGATCGAGCGCCTGTTCGGACCCGATGTCGCGCGGCTGGTCGATGGGGTGACCAAGCTCTCCAAGATCGAGGTGATGAGCGAGAACGAGCGCGCGGCTGAAAACCTGCGCAAGTTCCTGCTGGCGATGAGCGAGGACATCCGCGTCCTGCTGGTCAAGCTGGCGGACCGGCTGCACAACATGCGCACGCTGCACTTCATCAAGAGTGCCGACAAGCGCCGCCGGATCGCGCGCGAGACGATGGATATCTACGCGCCGCTGGCCGAGCGGGTGGGCATGTACGAATACATGCGGGAAATGCAGCTCCTGGCCTTCGAGCAGCTGGAGCCTGAAGGCTATGCCACCATCACCGGGCGGCTTGCCCAGATTCGCGAGACCGACGGCGGCCAGGTCGATGCGATTGCTCTCGAGATCAAGCAGGCATTGGCCGAAGCCGGGCTGAAGGTGGAAGTTTCGGGGCGCGAGAAGCACCCCTATTCGATCTGGAAGAAGATGGCCGAACGCCATGTCTCCTTCGAGCAGATCACCGATATCATGGCCTTCCGCGTGCTGACCGAGACCACGGCGGACTGCTACCGCGCGCTGGGCGTGCTCCACACCACCTGGCAGATGATCCCGGGCCGGTTCAAGGACTACCTCTCGACGCCGAAATCGAACGGTTACCGCTCGCTCCACACCAGCCTGATCTTCGAGAATTCGATGCGGATGGAGGTGCAGATCCGCACCCATGACATGCACCGCACCAACGAGTTCGGGCTGGCCGCGCACTGGGCCTACAAGCAGGGCGACCGGCCCGATGGCCAGGTCGGCTGGCTGCGCGATCTGATCGAGATCGTCGATGCCAGCCACGATGCCGAGGAGCTGCTCGAGCATACGCGCCTGGCGATCTACCAGGACCGCATCTTTGCCTTCACCCCCAAGGGCGCGTTGCACCAGCTACCCAAGGGATCGACCCCGGTGGACTTCGCCTATGCGGTTCACTCCGACCTCGGCAACTTCGCGGTCGGGGCCAAGATCAACGGCCGGCACATGCCGCTGCGCACGCCGCTCAACAATGGCGACGTGGTGGAGATCATCAAGAACCGCACCGCCTCGCCCCAGCTCTCCTGGCTCGGCTTTGTCGTCACCGGCAAGGCCCGCGCCGCGATCCGCCGTGCGGTGCGGGCGAAAGAGCGCGAGGAAGTCGCCGCGATCGGGCGCAAGCTGCTCGAAGGCATATCGGACCGCCTGCCCAGCAAGATCGGCAAGAAGGCCGTGCGCGAGGCGGTCAAACGGCTGGGTCTGACCAGCGAGGAAGACCTGCTGGTCGCCATCGGCACGGCCAAGCTGGCTGACCGGCAGGTGATGGAAGCCCTGGTCCCCGGCAGCACCACCGGGATGGAAGATCCCGACCACTGGCCGCGGCAGGAACGCGCGATCTCGATCCGCGGCCTGACCGCCGGGGTCGCCTTCCACCTCGCCGAATGCTGCCACCCGGTGCCGGGCGACCGGATCGTCGGCGTGCGCGTGCTGGGCAAGGGGGTGGAAGTCCACGCGATCAACTGCCTGACGCTCGCCAGCGGCGTCGATGCCGACTGGCTGGACCTGTCGTGGGGCGAACGGACCACCGGCGCCGTCGCCCGCATCCGTATGGTGCTGCACAACCGCCCTGGCACCCTGGCCGAGGCCGCCGGCATCTTCGCCAGCAACCGCGCCAATATCGCCGCGCTGGAAAACTCCAGCCGCGATGAGCTGTTCAGTACCTATGACGTCGATCTCGACGTGACCGACCTGGCCCACCTCACCCGCATCGTCTCGGCCCTGCGCGCCAGCGACGCCGTGGCCGAGGCCGAGCGGCTTTAAACTTCGAGCGTCACGGCAACGGAGTCGCCCTCGCCGATACCCTCGGCCTTGCGGACGCTGGCCTTGACCGGCAGCAGCCAGCCCAGTTCCTTGCTGGGGAACAGCGAAGTGCGGAACTGGCTGTCGCCAATCGTGGCACTGACCTTGAGCGAGCCGAACCCGCCCAGGGTCTTCTCCATCCGCCGCATCAGCGCCGTGCCGGACAAGGCCTCGCCAGCCTCGCCATCGATGGTCAGAAAGTGCCACGAGCCGCCTGAACTGCCGCTCCAGCGCCAGAGCTTGCCGGTGTGAGTGATCCGTTCAATCACTTCACCCGCCGCACCGGCACTGGAATGTTGCACACGTCTGCCCCACCGGCTGGTCGAATGAAGAAGGCATCGCGGCGATTGGCGCGGGCATCGGCATAGCGCGCGAAGCTCTCGCTCTCGGTCGAGAGATATTCGTAGCCCGGCAGCCCGCTGATCTCGCTGCCGATCCGCACCGAGACAATCGCCGTGCGCTCCTCCGGCGTTTCATAGAACCCCAGCGCCCCGGTCCCGCGCGGCAGGCTGGAAAGGTGCTCGATCCCCTCGATCACCCGGCCGACCAGCGCGATATTGCGATCAAGATGGCGCGGGGCATGGCCGATCACGGTGTAGAGCTCGGCCCCGGTGCCGGTGTTGGGCGGCAAATCGCGACCGACGCCGACCATGCCGTAGCAGTGGACTGGCCAGATTTCGCCGGTCTTGCCAAGCCGCCCTCTGGCGTTGAGGTCACCGGAGACCGGCCAGCCTTCAGCAAACCCGGTCGGCCAGCCGTAAGTTTCGCGACGATACTGCGCTTGATCTGCGCTGGCCTTGCTCCGCCGCTTTGACATCGGCGGAACGGCGATGGGCGTAAACACGCCCCCTTCCCCTGACACATTGGTGGCCCATGGCCGGACCCGATGCCCATGAACAATGGGATCGTCAATCAGCTCTTCCCTGATCTCGGCGACGTATTCGCTTTGAGGCACCACCGCCAATCCTGCAGGCAATGGCTTCTTCTCGGTGGCATCACCCCACTGGACCACGTAATTGTCCTGCACCCGATTGATGCTGGTCCCATCCCAGAACTTCGCCGCCGCCAGCTTGCGGATATTGCCGACCCAGCCCTGGCTGAACGGCGCGGGCATCAGCTGGATCACCACGCGGCGTGGCTTGCCCTTGGCGTCCGGGGCCAGGTCCATCACCAGCAGGTCAGAGGAAGCAATCGCCGCCCAATCACCCTTCGCCGCGTTGACGATCTCGGCCGGGGCCAGTGGCGAAGGCTGGGCGCGCCCGGCGGCAATATTGGCGGAAGCCTGAGGCAGCGCCGGCGTAGCGGCAAGCAGGGCGGCGAGCGGGAGCAGGTATTGGCGCATGGCGCAGACTTTGCCAGCAAATCGCCAGCCTGCAAGCGGTCAGTCCGCCGCGTCCTCCAATGCCTCGATATCGGCATCACTCAGCCCGAAGTGATGCCCGACCTCGTGGATCACCACGTGCGCCACCAGGTGCTCCAGCGTCTCGTACCCGCGTGCAATCCATTCGTCCAGGATCGGTGCGCGGAACAGGCGGATGCGGTCGGGCAGGGTGCCGCTCGGCGCGGAATGTTTCTCCCCCACCGGTACGCCTTCATAGAGCCCGGTCAGTTCGAACGGATCCTCGATTCCCAGCAGCGCCAGCGTCTCCGCATCGGCAAATTCCTCGACCTGCAGCACCACGCCCTCAAGGTGCGCGGCAAAGGGCTGAGGCAAGCGGGCCAGGGCCGCATCGGCCAGCGCCTCGATCTCGGCGGCGTCAGGCGCCAGGCCAAAGGTTCGTTCCATAGGCTTAGAGATAGGAACGCACAGCCCTGCCGCCAATGCTTGCACCGTCCGTCCGCCACGGCTAGGGGCAGCGCTCCAGTGCATGCGGAGCGGTGGCCGAGTGGTCGAAGGCGCTCGCCTGGAAAGTGAGTATACGTCAAAAGCGTATCGAGGGTTCGAATCCCTCCCGCTCCGCCATTCAACCCATTGGAATTATTCTATTCCATGGGTCAGGTGCCATAAATCCCGTGCATTTCAAGTGTTATAGGTAACAACCTCTCCACTGCACATCTGCGGTGTTGGGGCGAATATGCTCTCTTAGACCCGATATTCTCCAAAGCTCTCGACCGGACCTAGTTTAGTGGATAATGATATCATACTGAAATTGAGAATATTTTATCAAAACCGCCGCTCCAAGTTTGAAATGGGAACGCCCAATTCAAGGTGCATCTCATTCACAACTTTAAATGCGCCAAAAGCTGGAAATTTGGCAATCTAGGGGCGGTTTTGGCGCTGGCTATGTCAGAGCACCTCGAAGGTGCATCACCTGGCGCGCAAAAGACGGAAATAATTGAAGGTAAACATAGACCTGCTCTCGATCAGGAACCCTGACACCGGACGGGTGTCCGACCTCATTCCTCGCTACCCTCAGAACCGATTGGATCGCAGTCAGGTTAGTGTCGAGATTCGCGAAATTTTTACTGGGCTCAAGACTGCCTTGGATCGGCTTCAGCGCCCCCTGAAATTTCTTGATCTGCGCTAAGAGGAACTTCTCTTTTGCAGAGGAAGCAAACGTTCCGGGAAAGGTACTGCTGTTAGCGGCGATCCCAAGCAAGCGATTGAACTCCACTTCAGCGGCCACTCCCACCATCATGCAGGAGCTCAAAAGGCATCCAGCATAGAACGCAGTCGCCGCTTCTTCGAGGTAAACGACGGTCTCATTACTGAGGTCCGGCACTGCGTCTCGAACCGACTTTATAAACGTTGACGTGTCGTGGAATCGATATGGAGTTTTCGCTGCGAGGGTCTGTTGCCCGAAGTGGCTTAGAGCGGTTTCCGTTCATTCTGGTTCATAGCCGCACGATTTGAAGTAGTTGGTGCATTCCTCGGGCTGGAAGATGTCCACGAGCCTGCCGATCAGATCCCACAAACCGCTGACCGTTCGCTCGCCCACCTTGCGCAGTATGGCCTTGAGCCGGGAGAAGGCCTTCTCGATAGGATTGAAGTCAGGGCTGTACGGCGGGAGAAAGCGCAGGCTTGCACCGGCGGCTTCGATCCTCTCCTTCACGGCAGCCCGTTTGTGGCTTGAGAGGTTGTCCATGATGACGACGTCGCCGGGCCGCAGTTCGGGTACCAGCACCTGCGCTACATAGGCTTCGAACCAGTCGCCGTTGATCGGCCCGTCCAGCACCATCGGCGCGACCATGCCGGTCATGCGCAGACCGGCGACCAGCGTGGTCGTCTTGCGGTGGCCGTGCGGGAATCCCATCCGCAGCCGCTCGCCTTTCGGGCAGCGCCCGTGACTGCGGGTCATGTTCGTTGCGGTCCAAGTCTCGTCGATGAAGACAAGGCGTTCGGGTTCGAGATCGATCTGACCGTCGAACCAGTGCTGACGTTGCCTCAGGACGTCGGGACGGTCCTGTTCAATCGCGTGCCCGGTCTTTTTTTGCGCGTTATCCCGTGACGCACGAAGAACCGGTGCACCGTGCCGATCCCGACCGGTGCACCGCGCTCGATCAGCCGCGCCTGAACCTCAACGAGGGTCATGTCTCCCTGCTCGGCGATCAACTCCCGGATGAAGCCTCCGTGCGCTTCGATCTTGCCCGAATGCCGGTCTCCGCCGCGCGGCTTGGCCACTGCCTGACCATGCTCCAGCGCACGCCGCCGCCAGCGGATCGCGCTCGACACACTGACCCCGAAGCGGGCCGCCGCCGCACGGCAGCTCAGCCCGCTATCAATCGCTGCGACAACCCGGTCCCGAAGATCCTGTGAAAGCGTTTGTGCCATCCATGCTGGCCTCCTGCCACCAGCAGAAAGCCTGAATCACAACGCCGACGCAAAAGGAATCCCAATCGATTCAGAACGTGTGGAAACCGCTCTAAACGGAAAAATGGCCAGGTTTCGTTGGAATCGTTCAAGCCAAGAGTAATGTAGCCTTGCCG